>Ga0364860_10669_pt1 | contig 17513 bp, 15 predicted proteins | sample ExccelAu500001D4_FD_206916 | JGI IMG/M metagenome (GOLD analysis project Ga0364860, IMG submission 206916) | Enriched cells from Trout Bog Lake Hypolimnion, Wisconsin, USA - BchlTB.Aug20.5000.01 .D4 | ecosystem: Environmental > Aquatic > Freshwater > Lake > Hypolimnion/Profundal zone | place: USA... | reverse complement strand
GCTTATGTTTCGCAAGTTGAAGACGCCAAAGCCACCCTTCTTGTCGACGGTAAAACCTGACATCGACGAGTCACCGGTCAAGTATGTTGGGATATTGATTCGAAAGCTCGGAAACTGATTCTTAAGCTTGCTTCCCGTAACCACGATAACAATCGCGGTCTCTTTCATGTCCCTAAGAATCCCAAATGAATCGAGGCGTTGAAGGGCGCCTTCCCCATCCAAGGGTGTTCCATCCAGTTGCCAAGCTCTCTTATGGCCACCTTGGATTAACACTACCGAGACTCTGGACCCATCACGAAGGGTCCAATCGCCCGTCACCGGACCTGCTAACCCGAGAAGTGCGGCAACAACTAGCATTACATTTGATTATAAGGGCGAAGCGGAATGCCGCGCCCTTATGAATCTTGCTATCTACTGGTTCGGGCGGAAGTGAACGGCGGGGAGGGTCGTCCACTCGAAGTGGCAGGTCTGAAGTTCGACGCGAGCAACGGTGGTGATATCTCCCGAGAACGTATACGTCGTCGAATTGGGATTGTCCGGCGTCGGCTTCGAACTGATATAGGGCATCGAAACGCCGGTATCGGTCTTGACTACAAGCCGGGTCGCAACGTTGTTGAACTCACTGATGCCGGGAAACTCGACGATCGTCACCGGTTTGGACGACTGTTTTCGAGTCGTGCCGGTGATCGTCACATCGAAGCGTCGACCATGATCGGCGATCGCCTGGACGGTGTCGCCCTGCTTCTTCATCTCCAGCCAACCGCCCATATTCCACGGGCCGTCGGCGATCCCGACGGAGATGTCCTGCATCGCAGGCTGCTCGGTCGGAGATTTATAGCCGCACATCCAGATTCGGTTTCCTTGGCAGACGGCGCTGAAAGTGGCGCTCAACTGCCCGCCGGCCGGGAATCGGAAGCGAACCGTCGGCGAAGGATACGCGTTCTTGGATGGGTTGACCAACGCGATCAGGATCGGATCGGAGTCCTTCGCGGTCCAGGTCGGCGTCAACGGCATTGGAATCGACGAGTAAGGAATCGACTCCCCGCTTGCCCGCCAGACCAGCTTTTGCGACGGCTGGACAAAAATGACCGAAACGTTCGTTCCAGAGTACATCGCCCATTGACTCTTGGGAGATTGTGCTAGATACAGGAGAATTGCAGCGGTTACCATGGTTGTTACTGTTTGTCTACAAGGCAGTGCAGTTCGGATGGCTAAGAAGCCAACTTGGTTGTGACGTTCTGAAACGCGCTACCGTTGTTCTGGCCCTTCTCGGCTTCACCTTAGAGAATTCATACGCTCAAACGTTGAGCGATATGACTCACAGACGGTTGACGATCCCCCGAAGGAGTGGTGTTTCCATGCAAAGTCGACAACTGTTATGGGAATCCGGTTTCCGCTTGACGTCATGTGCGTGAACTTCAGCGCCCGCATCCGCCAAGAATTCAAGAGGGCAAACGTCCCAAATGGGGCAACCCACTGTTATAATGTCGCTGGCGTGACGGACGCCTCCGGGTCTGCGGAAAGGGTTGAATCCACCTCCAAGTTTCAGGACGACTAGCACCTTTGTGCAGCCTGTTTGCAGACCGCAGGATCATGCATGGAGGTACCAATGAGTCAGTTATTGCCGGCCAAGCCAAGCTTGGTCTTCTTGAAAAAGCAGGCGAAAGACCTGCTTGATTCCTTCCACTCCGGCGACCCCGAAGTCGCCAAGACGTTCGCTAATTACTTCCCTCCCACCGAGAAGATCGGCTTGATCAAGGCCCAACTCGTTTTGGCCAGGGAGTATGGCTTTAAGAGTTGGTCGGCGCTAAAATCGCACGTAGTTTCGATTGAAGTTCCAACTCCGGAAGCATTTATCGACGCAGTGTTCTCAGGTCAACTCGATGTCGCCAAGACGTGGTGGAGTCGGGCTCGCGAAGAGCTAAGGCAAGACGTTGCCGTCGCAGCAATTGCCGGCGACGTCGACGCGGTTGCCGCTCATATCAGGGCGAATCCAGCCATCGTACGCGGCGACATTCTTCCGAAAACGCGGCCCCTTCTCTGCTACCCGTGCTTCTCTCGGCTTGTCCAAGACGCCGATTTCGAGCCGGGAATCCTCGCAGTGATTTCACTCTTGCTCAAATCGGGCGCCGATCCGGATTCATCCTATGCACTCGACTGGGGCGACGAGCAGTGGCGTGAGACCGCACTCTACGGCGCCGCTGGAGTTCTCAACCACGCGGGGATCACAAAGATGCTCCTCGATGCGGGGGCCGACCCAGATGACGGCGCGATTCAGGACGGCGTCTACCATGGCGAGTCGCTCTACCACGCTTGCGATCATCCCGGGAAAAACGAGTGCCTGAGACTCATCCTCGAGGCCAACCCATCCCAGGTTGCGGCAGACCACTGCATCAAGCGAAAACTCGACTTTGAGGACGAAGAGGGCGTCCGGCTGTTCCTCGATCACGGGGCAAACCCCAATGCCAATCGACCACGCACCGCGCTCAGCCACGCCATCCTCCGAGGTCGGAGCATCCGAATCCTACAGTTGCTGCTTGATGCGGGAGCCAACCCAAATCAGGAGGATGAAGACGGTACGACCGCCTACATCCTTGCCAGGCGAATCGCGAACAAGGAGGCCTCCGCGCTACTTGAGCGTCATGGGGCAAATCGCGAATTCGGGCCGCACGACGCCATTCTGATCGCAGCGGCCGACGGCGACACGGACAAGGTCCGGTCTTTGGCCGAGCAACACCCAGAGGTTCTCAATGCGTTCACGGAGCATGGAAGGCAAGAGAACGACGGGCTGTCGCTCGGATCGGCTGGGCAGATCCTGCACGACATGGCTCGTTTGGGCCACATCAACGCCCTTCGCGCGCTCTTGGACTTGGGTATGAATCCGGGGCTGACAAACCAGTACAACGAGACGCCGCTCCATTGGGCGTGCGTCGCCGGCAGGGCCGAAGCGGCACGGCTACTGCTGGAAAGGGGGGCGCCCCTCGATGTGCGCGAGAAGAACCACAAATGCGTTCCTGTCGAGTGGATCTACTGGGGTTCCCTTTATTGGAACGAGCCTCATGGCGACTACGGGCGAACTCTCGAGGTCGTTTTGGATGCAGGTATGCCTTTGCCCTCGAAGATCGAAGGAAGTCCTGAGGTGCTGGCAGTGCTAAAAGCACGCGGCGCCCTCTAAGGTGTAGAGGAAAGAGGGACGAGGAGACGCTGATGCCGACGCGGCAGGCACTCGTTCCTCTCAATTCGCTTCACAATGGATGGGTGTCTTCTGACAGTCGGCTTCGGATAGCGGAGATCTTTTCAAGCGTTCAAGGCGAAGGGATCTGGGTTGGCGTGCCTTCCACCTTCGTTCGGGTGAGTGGGTGCAATCTTCGCTGCGTTTGGTGCGACACGCCTTACGCAAGTTGGCGGCCGGAGGGCCCTTCGATGACGATCGCGGAGATAGTGGAAGCGGTCGAGCGGGCGGGCATCGATCACGTTGTGCTCACTGGGGGCGAACCGATGCTCTTCGATCCGATCGAGGACTTGGCGATCGCTCTGAAATGCTTGGGGCATACGATTACCATCGAAACGGCGGGGACGATTCATCGGAAACTGCCCTGCGACCTGATGTCGATCAGCCCAAAACTTGCGAATTCGACGCCTCTGGACGATGAAACTTGGAGGGGCAGACACGATGCCACCCGGCTCAATTTCTCAGCGATTCAGGCGTTGATCGACGGCTATCCCTACCAGTTGAAGTTCGTCGTCAATCCCGATGAGGGGAGCGACATTAGCGAGATCGAGGCGATCCTCGCGAAACTCAATGGGGTCGAAGCTTCGCGAGTTCTGCTCATGCCGGAAGGCACTGACAGCGATACGCTGCATCGACGCGCCAGGATGTTGGTACAACTTGTGATGGAACGGAACTGGCGGTTGACCCAGCGACTCCATATCGATCTGTTTGGAAACACGAAGGGAACATAAGCTTGAGAAAACTCTGCCTTGCCTTGCCGATCCTGGCGATCCTGCTCGGATGCAACCGAAACAAAGACCTGATGCCGTTCCTCGGAAAATGGAGCGGCGAGTTCGATGTCACCGAGATCCAGGGCGGCGGTACTCCCGCCGATATGAAGCGAGAGAAGCTCAAAGGGTTCGTCCAGGTCTATGCCACCAATCGGCTGTATAAGATGCAGATGGAGGGCGAGCAAGAGACGATCGACATCGACGGGACGTGGACGATCAAAGCAAATCGAATCACCCTCACGCCCAAAGATATCGTCATCGACGACCAAGGAGGCGCCGACAAGCGCGACCCCAACAAGAAGTTCATCCCCTCCGACGCGGCCAGAGCCGCCTACGAGCGACCGCTCGTCCTCGCCGAAACTCCGGACAAAAAAGCGCTCAACGGCCTCAAGATCACAGTAGGCAACCTAGTTGGCGCCCACAAATTCGTTAAAGACAGCTTCTGATCTCCCCTCTCCCCTCCGCGCCTCTCCCCTCTCCCCTCTAAGAAAGCCCCGGGTCGCGAAGGCCGAGCGACTCGAACGCTTTTGTTCGGATGAGGCAAGAGTCACAACGGCCGCACGGCTTTCCGTCCGGATCGGGATCGTAGCAGGAGTGGGTTAGGCCATAGTCGAGACCTAACTCAAGGCCGCGTTGAATGATCTCGGCCTTAGTCAGTTGGATCAATGGAACGTGGATTCGGTACGGATTCCCCTCAACTCCGGCTTTGGTAGCGAGGTTGGCCAGTTTTTCAAACGCTTGAATGAACTCAGGCCTGCAGTCGGGATACCCACTGTAGTCGACCGCGTTGACGCCGACGAAGATGTCCTGCGATTCAAGGACTTCGGCATATCCGAGGGCGATCGACAGCATCACCGAGTTTCGCGCAGGAACGTACGTGATCGGGATCGCGTCGCTCATCGATGCTTCGTCGCGGTCTTTTGGAACGTCGATGTCGGCAGTCAATGCCGAGCCACCAATCTGATTCAGGTCGACGGTGACGAATTTGTGTTCTTTAACTTCGAGGGCCGCCGCCACTTTCTTAGCCGCTTCGATTTCGACTCGGTGTCTTTGGCCGTAAAGGACGGTCAGGGCATACGGTTCAAAACCTACCGACTTTGCAATGGCAAGGCACGTAGCGGAATCCAGGCCGCCACTCAAGAGAACAACGCATTTCGATTTCGAGTAAGAAGGCACGCTCTAGTATGAAGCTACGTCTCAACGGGTCGTTCCATCCTTAAAAACTACACAAGCTCGAAATCCCGAATCCTGAGGCAGCGATTTCCGAACCTATAGAGACCGGTAGACTCTCGCCGTCATGTTTCCATTGCGCGACAATCAGAGGAGGGATACGCTTCCGATCCTGACGCTGACACTGGTCGCGCTTAACGTAATTGTCTATCTTTGGGATCGACAAGGACATCTGCTTGGGCCAAACGTCGTCTTTGCCGACCTGACGATGCGGCCGACCGATGTTGTGGATTCGCTACACGCCGCCATCCATCGAGATCCGAACGGCAATCTGTTTCCGCTCGTAACGGTGTTGACATCGATGTTCATGCACGGCGGCCCTACCCATCTCCTTGCGAATATGATCTTCCTCTTGGTATTCGGTCCGGGAGTTGAAGAGGCGATCGGAAGTTCACGGTTTGCCCTCTACTACATGGCTTGGGGGCTCGTTGCCGCCGCAACCCAGATCTATGTCGACCCAAGTTCGCCAGTTCCGACCCTCGGGGCATCCGGAGCGATCGGCGGGGTCTTGGGATCGTTTTTTTTGCTTTTTCCGGGAAACAAGATCCAGATCTATGTCCCGATATTCCTGTTCCTATCGTTTGCGGTGAGCGCTTGGATTCTTCTCGGATTCTGGTTCCTGTGGCAGATCTTCGTGCCACAAAACGGCGTCGCGAGTTGGGCTCACGTAGGCGGATTTCTTGCTGGAATGCTAACCGTGCTCGTAATGGGCGGTCGCTCCGCTATTCTGAAGGGACGCATTTCCGAGTATGAAGTTGCGTAACATCTGACACGGCATAGAACCGTGAGAAACGTTTATGACTAAACCAAAACTGCCCGTGTGGCTGATCGCCTCCATTGCGCTCTCTGCACTTCTTTCGTTCTACTCCGTCTATAAGCGGTTCCAAGTCGAAACGGAGAATCGAGCGACCTCCTTCGCGGTCGAATTCGAGAACGTAGAGTCGCTCGCCGCCGCTCAGGGCATCCCGATCGACCGAGCCCTTATCGACCTCAAGGCGCAGGGGCTCAATGCGTTGGTTTTGTCGGAAGGCACCGTCGGCGAGTTCATGGCAAAGGGGCAGGCCACCCTTCAGTCGACCGCATGGCAAGTCAACAGCGGCACCAAATCGGAACTCGAGCCGATGTCCACACTTACGTTTACCGACGTAACCCAGGTATCGCGAGCCGAACGAGGGCTCCGAATTCGTTTTCAGAAGCTGGCAAATAGACTCAAAGGGAGAACGTCCAACGTCCTTGATCTTCCGCCGGTCTCGCCGATGCTGATCCGTACGACCCCGATCGGTCTCGACCCTCAGCAGGTTGCCGTCGCGAAGCGGAACGGCATGATGATCATCGCGAGGTGCGCAAATCCTCCGGGAATCAGCGACATCGGCGTTCAGCAAACCCTTCAGTGGGCTCACGAGCTTGGCGCAACCGTGTTCCTGCCGGAAGGCGACCAGGTTCTCGGACGGCGCGATGCGATCAAGACGACCGCCGAAACTCTCCGCGACCTTCCGATGTTCTACGCGACTCCTGAATTCGCGAAGATCGGCGGCGACATCAACATCGTCGAGGCAGATCCCGGCAACGTCATTCGCCTCCACTCCGCTCAAGTAGCCGAACTGGACAAACTCACCTTTGCCGATGCGGTGGATCGCTTCTCGAAGGCATCGCGTGAACGAAACATGCGAATCCTGCTGATTCGTCCTTTTACATTGGCAGGCTCCGCACCCAGTTCGTCGCTAGCGCTTTTTCTCAAGAGCATCAACGAGCAGATCGTCAAAGAGGGGGGAGCGATTGGGTTGCCGAAACCTTACCGTGAGCCAAACCTTCCCAAGTTCTTCCAGATTCTCCTCGGTTTGGCGATCGCACCCTCGGTCTGGTTCTGCTTTGCAACCTTTATCAAGAGTGAGAAGGTCAAGCTTGCAGGAGTCGGTCTCATCACGCTTCTGGCAGTGGGCTGCGCTCTACGCATCGGCCAACACGGCATGGCGTTTTTTGCCTCAGTCACCTTCCCGTTCCTTGGATTCGTCGTTGCCGAGCATCTGCCGGAAACTTCGCTTCCAAAATGGCTTCAACCATTGCCTGCTTTCCTCTTAATCTCGCTGTTTAGCCTCATCGGTGGGCTTTGCGTGGCAGGAATGCTCAACGGCCTCCCGTTCTACGTGAAGGCGGATGAATTCAAAGGCATCAAGCTCCAGGTCTTCCTCCCGATTATCGCGGTAGGCGTCTTCTATCTCTCCCGGCTGGGAGACATTAAGAAGACGCTGGCGAGTCCAATCAACTGGGGCTCGGTCGTTCTTGGGATGCTGATCGTTGGAATGCTTGGTTTCATGATCGCTCGAACCGGAAACGACACCGGAGCGGGCGCAAGCGACGGTGAAGTCGCGTTCAGGGGAATCCTCGATCGGATCATGTTTGTCCGCCCTAGGACGAAGGAGTTTCTAATCGGCCACCCGCTCCTCATGGTGGGACTCGGCATGCTCTGGTTCCTTCGAAAACCGATCAAGGGTATTGGGGAAGGCGAAGCCGTTGAGGAGAATCCACGTTCCCAATTATTGGCAGGATGGGCGGCTCTCGCGATGATGGTCGGGTCGATGGGTCAGACCGATATTGTTAATACTCTGTGCCATTTGCACGTGCCGGTTGCCCTCAGTGTGATCAGAATCGGGATTGGAGCACTCCTGGGGTGTATCATCGGATTGGCTGTTTGGACAATCGTATTAAGACTGCTTCCAAAGGCCGAGGCTTAATACTTGGCAGGACATCTACTACTAGCCGGATATATCGGATGCGGAAACCTTGGGGATGACGCGATAGCCCTTGGTTTTGTGCAGGGGCTAGGCAATTCCGGTTACGACATCACCGTCATGAGCGGTAGACCCGAAGAGACAAACCGACTTTACGGTTTTTCGGTAGTCGATCGTCGCGATTTCAAACAGATTGATACAGCGATAGAGCGATGCGACGCTCTGGTATTCCCAGGCGGCAGCATTTTCCAAGATGCTTCAAGCGTTCGGAGCGTCGGCTATTACTCGAAGATCGTGTCGATGGCAAAGAAGGCAAAGAAGAAGATTCTTCTGCTCGGGCAAGGCGTCGGCCCCCTCGATAACTTCCTCGCCAAACGAATGGCCGCTTCGGCATTTAACGATGCCGATATTATCTCGGTCAGAGATCCTGAATCGCTCCAGGCACTAAAGGCGATCGGCGTTCGAAAAACAGCAAGGATGACCGCCGACTTGGCGTTCCTGCTCCCATCGGTGCAGGCTAGCGACGACGTCCAAGGCTTTACCGTTGGGAACATGAAGACGGTCGGCATCTCCGCGCGTCCGTTGGACAAAAAGACCGATGTGGTCGGCCTCTTCGGCGATTTTTGTCGATTGCTTTACCAGAACGGCTCGATGCCGGTTCTGATGGAGATGGACCGAGAAGAAGACGGTCCGTTGATTGCGGAGATCGCGAAAAGACAGGGTGGGAAGATCCCCGACCTGCGAAAGATGACAACTCCGATGCAACTTCAGCAAAGGTTGCTGCGCATGGACAGCATTGTCGCGATGCGACTGCACGCGGGAATCCTTGCGGCAACGGTCGGTATTCCGCCGTTAATGGTCAGCTACGACCCGAAGGTAACGGCGTTTTCAAAAATGATGGACCTTGGAACACCTTTAACAGTCCAAGGATTGACGGCACAGCGACTTTACGACACGTTTGTCAGTTTCCAAAAAGACAGGGAACGAAACAGTCGGATTGTCGAGCGAAAGCGCGACGAAATGAGAAAGCTTGCGGAATTGAATATCGAACTTGTGCGAAGCACAGTTCGATAACCGTAGCCGGTAAATTGACTAGGTCGATCTACTGAGGAATTTTTCAGGAACTAGAGCGGATGATATGCGTATTTCCTTCATGAGGCAACGATTGGCTTTGTTAGCGACTTGCGGCATCGTGCTTGCAGGTTGCGCGGGTGATAACACCGGGGGCAGCTACTACTCTCAATTCGGTTCGGTCTCGGGTGTCGTCTTCGATCAGAACGGCAATGCCGTAAGGAACGCAACGGTCTTCTTTAACGACGGCCTTCCAAGCAGAATCCAGACTGTCACGAACAGCAATGGGGCCTATGTTCTCAAGGGCATCCCCGCGTATGACGACTTGATCCAATGCCAGATCGTGACCGGTGGCGTCACCTACTATGGTGAGAACCTGGCGCGTCTTTACGGCGGGCAACGGACAATGACCGTTAACATCTCGGTTTATCCCTCGACCCAGTTGGCGTCCCTGCAGGGGACGATTGGGGATTCGAAGGGCAATCTACTGTATGGAGCCAAGATCTATGCGATCCCTGCATCGGGAACTATGTTCACCAGCGCCTACGGGATTTCGGACTATAACGGCAACTACTTCATCGGCGGACTTCTCGCGGGAACCAAGTACAACATCCAAGTCAATGGGCTCGGGTACGGCAGTGCAGTCGACTCGGAGACCCTGACTGCGGGCCAAGCGAAGACGGTGAACTACACGCTTCCGCCAGTAACGGTAGGCACTCTGCCTGCTCCAACCGGAATGGGGATTACTGCTTACACCGCGCCATCGGAATCGACCACTCAGCCGAAGTTGCGAAACGCAATCGAAGCGGTCAAGGGAATGATCAACGCCAGACGAAGGTTCAAACCGGCTTTGACCAAGAAGATGATGTCGTCAAATGGCAGCACGATCGAGATCGACGTCTCTTGGACTCCCATCAATAACACTTCGTTGCTTGGATACGGGATCTACCGCTCCAGTTCGAGCCTTCCGCCAGCGAGCTACGACTTCCTCAGCGATCCGCTCGGGTCCGTTTATGAAGATATGGATGGCTACCTGACAAGCGGCACCACTTACACGTATGCGGTATCGACGGTAAGTACCAGCTATGTCGGTCGTCAAGGCGAAAGCCCACTGAGCCCGTCTGTCTCGGCTACCCCACTTGGGCCGATCAGTCTTGGATCGGTAACATCGTCGGCAACACCCACCTTTAGCTGGTCGCCGGTAAACGGCGCGGGAACGTACAACATCTTCTTGTTCAGCCAATACCCGGATGTCGGTGGGGTCGCCTTCTACTCTTCGGGAGCGGTCAGCGGAACCTCGTTCACCTACAACGGAGCTGCTTTGAATAGCGGTCAGACTTACTACTACATCCTCGGCGGATACTCCGGAAACAACAGTTGGACATTTAGCCCGGTTGGACAGTTCACCGTTCCCTAGAGCTACCGCTCTGGGGATCGAATGAGGCACCAAATTCAGGTGTAACCTGTTGAGATAATCGACAGGAACATTAGCGCATGCAAGCACGCCAGATAAAAATCAGAAAAACGAAGGCAGCTCTTCGGAACATCGTATTAGGTGTGCTTGGCATCGCCGCCGCCCCATACGTCTACAGCGCAATCGGAGTTTTCGTAACGACCGATCCGTTCGTCGGTCTGTATAAGCGAAGCACCAAGCCGATCGACGATAACATCGGCATTCGGATGGATTCAGTCGAACTGCGCGACTTTAGTGGGGCAAGGCTCGTTTCGAGCGCTTACGCCGATCGCGTGGACGTGCGCCGAGACCGCCAAGCCGCGACCCTTTACAGGGTCAAAAACGGCGTTTACAGTACCGAACAAGGCCCAATCAACTATTCAGCCCAAAACGCAGTCTGGAACTTCCAAACGAAGCTCGTCACCGTAACCGGCGGGGTAAAGGTGAAAAACAAGGACCTGGATATCGATGCAAAGGGCCTGACCTTTGACGACCGATCGGATCTTCTCAAAATTCAGGGCGACGTCACTGGCCAAATGTACAAGGGCGCCGTGATCGCATCCGCAGTCGTTTACAACATGAAGACCGGCGCAGCCGATGCCGGCCCGATCGAATGGCAAGGAAAGGTCGCCCTCGGGCCGCAGGACGACAACATCGCAAAACCGAGGAAGTGGGACATCAAGAGCTCTCACATGAAGTCGCTTGGGTCGAAGACGGACACGTACATCTACGAGAACGCGACGGCAAGCGACGGTGACTTAATCCTGGTCGCTCCCCTCGTCCAGCAGAACAAGAAAACCGACGTCCTCACGGCATCGGGTGGAATCTCGTATTACTCCGGCAAGGCCGATATTACGGCCGACAACTGCGTCGTCTACCGAAAGGAGAAACGGGTCGTCGTTACCGGGCACGTGTTCATGTACGTCAAGCCGAAGGCTCAAGAAGACGACCCGCCCAAGATCGAGAAACTGCCCGAGTTCAAGCCGGTGACTCCCGATCAGGTTGTGGCAACCCACGACACGAAACCGCTGACCAAAGAGGAAGCAAAGGCCAAAGAAGAGGAGCTACGATCGAGCAAGAACTTCCGCGAGTTTCCCCTCGTCGTGGTCTCGAATCAGATCGAGTACTGGTACGCCAAAGGGAGCCGACACGCCGTCATTACCGGTGCGCCGCAAGGGCGACAGGCGCTGAAGGGGGACGAATGGCGGCATATCTGGTCTCACTCCGCGTTTTACGACGGCGAAAAGGAGACGCTCAAGCTGGAGAGCCAACAGAAAGCGCTCGAAGCGCTTATGAAGAACTCCTTGGGCGATCACCTGCGATCCGACTTCATCATCGTGTCGACGAAAGAGGACGACGATTATCTGGAGAGCGGCATCTCGGATGGGACGATCTACTCGAGCGACGACGAAATTCCGAAGGACGACAAGAAGAAATCCACTCCTCCGCCTGCAACTGGCCCCGGAAAGGCAGGCGGCGGGGGTGGAACCGTCAAGGTCTAGGTCGCATTAGGGAGTGATACCGGCAAGCCCCAGTTCCGTCGCATTTCCTCGCATCGCCTCGATAACGTTGGCGATGTGCTGTTCGAGCGGAACTCCGATCTCCTCGGCGCCACGGTAGACATCTTCGCGATTGACTCCGGCGGCAAATGCGGTCGTCTTGAGCTTTTTAAGGACGCTCTTGACCTCTACCTCGGCGATACTTCGACTCGGTCTCACGTAGGTAACGGCGGTGACGAAGCCGCTCAACTCGTCGCACGCGTAGAGATATCGAGCCATAAGCGTATCCCTGGGAATGCCGGTGTAGTCGGCATGACCGCCAATCGCTTTAATCGTATCCTCGGGCCATCCAAGGGTCGTAAGTAGATTCATTCCCCATTGAGGATGCTCGTTCGGATGCGCTTCGTAATCGAAGTCGTGCAAAAGTCCCGTTGCCCCCCACTTCTCGACGTCTTCGCCAAGAGTCTGGGCATACCATCGCATGCAGGTCTCGACACCCAAACAGTGGCGGCGCAACGAGTCGCTTTGAGTGTGTTCCTGGAGTAAATCCCACGCGGCTGAACGGCTTTGCATCGCACAATTGTGCCACCACTTAAGTTGGCTGCGCACGTAATTCGAACGTTCCAAGGCGGAGGAGTCCCTTGAACCTGCTATCCTTGGATTTATGCGCCAAGAGTCCCTCAATTTCCTCAAGGATATTGTTAACACTCCAAGTCCTTCCGGATACGAGGAATATGCGGCTGAAGTGTATAGGAAGTACACAAGTTCAATTGCCGACAAAGTCACCACCGACGTTCACGGTAACGTTGCGGCGATCCTCAATCCCGCCGCGGAGATGAAGGTCATGCTGGCCGGTCACATCGACGAAATCGGGTTCATCGTTCACCACATCAGCGACGACGGCTTGATCTACTTCAGCGGCATTGGCGGACACGACAGTGTGATCCCCGTCGGTCAGCGGGTCTGGATTCATGGTTCCGAGCGCGTCCCCGGCGTTATCGGACGAAAGGCTGTTCACCTCCTCGACGACGACGAGAGGAAGAAGAAACCGGAATTGCGCGACATGTGGATCGACGTGGGCGCTTCAAGCCGAGCCGAAGTCGAAGCTGTGATTCAGCTTGGTGACGTGGCTACCTTCCAGGCCGAATTCGAGCACCTCATGGGCGACCGGGCGACTGCCCGAGGTTTTGACAACAAGATGGGCGGCTTCATTGTGGCGGAGACCCTACGACTGCTCAAAGAAGAAGGCGGACTCGACCCGAATGTCGGCGTCTATGCGGTGGCCACCGTGCAAGAGGAGATTGGATTGCGCGGCGCCCGAACCTCGAGCTACAGCATCGCCGCCCAGACTGGCTTGGCTGTCGACGTTAACCACGCGATCGACTATCCGGGTGTCAGTAGGACCCGATATGGATCGCTGGACGTCGGCAAGGGCCCGTCGGTGATGCGTGGCGCGAACTCGAATCCGATCGTTTTCAAGATGATCGCGGAAGCGGCAAAAGAGGATGGCATCCCATTCCAGGTCGACGTGGCGCCGGGTGGAACCGGCACCGACGGCAATGCGATGCAGATCAGCGGTGGCGGCATGGCGGTCGGAATTCTGGGTGTTGCCCTCCGGTACATGCACACGCCGTGCGAACTCCTTTCGCTTACCGACGTCGAGAATTGCGCCCGACTTATGGCTGCCTATTGCCGTCGCGTAAAAGCGAACACGGATTTCACTCCGCGAGTGGGATCGAACATCCGGTAAAGGTCGCCAAACCTTAGAAAGTCGTGAACTTTAGCATCTCTATAGTTGCGTCCACACGAATGGGTCAGCCAATCGTGCTATAACCTTTTTCACTCTTTTAGATGTATGGCGATCTGTAAATTAAAGCGATGCAAGTCAAAGCTTGAACCTGGATGGATGTTCTGCCCTTACTGCGGCACAGATAATCGCCCACTCGCCTTTCGGCCTGTTATTCTTGCCTGCCCACACATGTTCCATGAGTCGGAAGGGTTCTGCTTCCGATGCGGTGACTGCCGGGATGGAAGGCCGAGCGCAGCCCAGCGTGAAGCGCAAGCGTCGATCGCCAAGAATATGATGGGGCTTGGAATCCTCGCGATCGGAGTCGCATCCGGAGTCCAGTACGTTCATACAAACCGCATAACCGGCAATCAGTACATAGCGTCTTGGTATGAAGAGGGGTACGACGTCGATGGAAAGCACTTCGTCCGCGGCGACGACTACGTTTCGTGGGCTCAAATGGGCGGCAGCGCTATCTGCGCGCTTGGAGTCCTTGCCCTGATGGTCTCGAGGTTCAACGGACGAAAACGGAAAGTCAAGAAGAGTTGATCCCCTCCGTCAGCATTCGCTGACATTTACTGGAATATAGAGTGCGAGCCCACCCTCGGCGGTTTCTTTGTACTTCGCATTCATGTCGAGCGCCGTCTCCCACATCGACTTGATCACCCCGTCGAGCGAGACCTTGGCGTTGTTCGGGTCGCTGTCCATCGCAATGTTCGCGGCGGTGATCGCCTTGATGGCGCCCATCGTGTTCCGTTCGATGCATGGAATCTGAACGAGGCCGCCGATCGGGTCACAGGTAAGTCCCAAATGATGCTCCATCGCAATTTCGGACGCCATCAGAACTTGCTCGATCGAACCTCCTAGGCACTGGGTTAGGCCCGCCGCCGCCATCGCTGAGGAGACGCCGATCTCGGCTTGGCACCCACCCATCGCCGCTGAGATCGTCGCGCCCTTTTTGAAGAGGCTGCCGATCTCTCCGGCAGTCAGGATGAAATCCTCGATTCCATGCTCGTCGCCGTCGCAGAAGCAGTAGTAGTAAAAGAGAACTGCGGGAATCACACCTGCCGCACCGTTGGTGGGCGCAGTTACAACGCGTCCGAATGAAGCGTTCTCTTCGTTGACAGCCAGGGCAAAGCAACTGACCCAACGGGAGATCTGGCGAAAGTCTCTGCCGCTCCCGCGTATCGCTGACATCCAGCTTTCAACCGAATCGTACGCTGCGTCGCCGAGCAGCGACCGATTCATCTTTGCCGCACGGCGAACGACCCCGAGCCCGCCCGGCAGAACGCCTTCGGTGTGGCATCCCTTGTAGACGCACTGTTGAAAGGCGCGCCAGAGGTTGTGCAGCCCCGCCTGGATCTCCTCGACCGTTCGCCAAACGGTCTCGTTCTTCCAGACGATCCTTGGGACGGTTTCGCCCTGATCGCGGCAATAGCCTGAGAGTTGGGAAGCGTGCTCGATCGGAAATGGCAGCTTCGCGACCTTCGGCCGATCGTCGTCCAGATGCTCCTGTACGACGAACCCGCCGCCGACGGAATAGTACGTCTCCGTGTAACTATTGCCTTCGATAAGCTCGGCGGTAAAGGTCAGCCCGTTCGGGTGGAACGGCAATACGGTGTCCATGTGGAACACGATGTCGTGTATCGGTTCGAAAACAATCGGTCGGGTGCCGGCGAGCAAGATGCTGCTGGAGACTCCAATCGTATCGATCTTGAGTGGGATGCGCCCGGTATCGCAGGTCACCGGATCCTCTCCGCTAAGCCCAAGCATCAATGCCAGGTCCGTCCCGTGCCCCTTGCCAGTCTTTGCCAGCGATCCGTAAAGGTCTACCCGTAGCCGCCGGATATGTTCGAAACAGCCGAGCCCCTTGCATCGGGCAAGGAACTGTTGCGCCGCCCGCCATGGCCCCATCGTATGCGAACTTGACGGTCCGACGCCGATCTTGAAGATGTCGAATACGCTGATCGCTTCCATGGGTAAGAGAACCTAGAGTGTGGCCGAAACCGCCGTTCTGTCGTTGCGACAATTCTGTGTATGACAACTCGATGAACTAGCTCGACGTTTCGAACCGGGTGTAATAGGCAATGGTTCGCCTTGCCTTCCGTGTAACTGCGATGGTGCTAACCGGATTGCTTCTTGGTTGTGGCGGAACTTCGCTGCAGATACCCGAGCAAAAGATGAACCTCGTTGTGATTGGAAGCTCCGGCTCGACGTTCGGCGTTTATGCAACGGACAACAAGGGCTCCTTCGCAAAGCAACTTTTGTCGTTCTCGCCCGAGATCAACTCGGTGTCCGGCCTGTGCAAAGCGTCGGATGGAACGATCGGATGCTGGAGTTGGAACGGGTTCAACGGCGCAAGCACGGGGATCTTGCTGCACCCTAACGGTGCGACTACGACCTTCAATATCCCGATGTATCCGATCGGGTTTGCGATTTCGCCCGACGCAAAGAGCTACTGCATCACGGCCTGGGATAATGCCGACAGTTATTGGGGAGTCTATGCCGGACCGATCGGTTCGACACCTACGCTTTTGCCGGTACCGAACGCTGATCTTGAATCGGTCCTGTGGATCCCAAATCTGGGAATCGTCTACGACAACTATACTGGCAACTCTTTCGCGACCTTGCTTCTGCCTTCGGTAACCAGCACGACTCCGACCGTGCTGACGACGCATCGCCTTAGTGGGCGCGGGTTCTCCGCCGACGGCAAAATGTGGATGTATGGCGACTTGCTTGCCGACGGCTCGACCGCGCTCACCCTTGCCCCTGTTGGGAAGCCGGGCAGAGTCCTTCAAGTCTTCCCGTATAACGGCAAAGGCGGTCGCGATTTCGCTTCCGTCGTCGTGGACATCCCGAAGCAGCACGCCCTCTATACCGCCGATCGAAATGGGCCAAACTCATTTATCCTCATGGACATCGACCTTGAGACTCGCCAATACCATCAGGTCAAAGTGCCTGGAATCGACAACATCTACTCGGTTATCGAAACGGACGGCAATTAAGCTACGGCTTCTCTAAATCCGATTGGCGCGAGCTGCAAAGTTGCCAACTGCTCGCGTACTCGCACGACTTCGCCGACAACGATCGCCGCAGGAGGGTGAACGCCCACCGCCAGTTCCACAATCGTCGTCAAGGTTCCAACAACCACGTTTTGAGTCGGCAACGTTCCGTTCGACACGATCGCGACCGGCGTGCTCGGGTCCCGGCCCTCTTCGAGCAGCTTGGATACGATCAACGGAAGCCGTTCCACACCCATGAGAAACACCGCAGTCGGGATATGAGCGGCGGCTTTCCAAGGGATGCGATCGCCTTTACTGTCTTCAGCCTCCTGCCCGGCAAATACGGCGAAGCCGGCGGAAACGCCGCGATGGGTAACTGGGATATTAGCAGCCGATGCTGCTGCTATCGAAGAACTGATTCCGGGAACGATCTCAAAGGCAACTCCCGCTTCGGCAAGGGCTAACGCCTCCTCCCCGCCCCGGCCAAAGACGAAAGGATCGCCGCCCTTGAGGCGCACGACAAGCTTCCCACGCCGCGCATGGTGGATCAGTTGCGCGTTGATCGCTTCCTGCCTCGACTGCCCGCGCATCCCCTTCTCCTTCCCGACGTAGATGCACTCGGCGCTCGGCGGAGCATAACCTAAGAGAATTGGATTCACCAAGCGATCGTAAAGGACCACGTCCGCCCTCCTCAACACCTCAACCGCTCGAACGGTGATAAGCCCAGGATCGCCTGGCCCA
>Ga0364860_10684_pt1 | contig 17551 bp, 15 predicted proteins | sample ExccelAu500001D4_FD_206916 | JGI IMG/M metagenome (GOLD analysis project Ga0364860, IMG submission 206916) | Enriched cells from Trout Bog Lake Hypolimnion, Wisconsin, USA - BchlTB.Aug20.5000.01 .D4 | ecosystem: Environmental > Aquatic > Freshwater > Lake > Hypolimnion/Profundal zone | place: USA... | reverse complement strand
CCGCCTGCCAGTGGTGGTTATAGTTTTGCCAAATAATAGTTGCTGTTCGCTCATCAGCCGATATACCTTCTTCTTGTTGATGATATAGTTTTTATTGCGCAGCGATACGGTTATTTTCTCATAGCCATAATTGACAAACTCCTGATTCAATAACTGGCGAATCGCTTCGCTCACCAGTTCGTTACTCACCCGACTACCGTCCTGCATAGCGGTATGTGTGCTTGGCGCTATGCCACGCTTACCTTCTTTCGGACAGTAGTAAAACACACTGCGCGGAAGCCTGAGCCAAACACATAGCTCTTTCACTTTAACCTGAGGCAGATACTTTTTCACGAGCGATACTTTTTCAGTGAGACGATAGGAGTTTTTTTTAAAAGCTCACCCTGCACTTCTATCTGAAGTGCTTGCTTGGCGACAATCTTTTTCAACCGTTCGTTCTCCTGCTCTAAAGCCCGAACATCAGGGTCAATACGATGATAGGCAGGTTTCAATCCGTCCATCCCTTTGTTGAGGTAACGTTGCTTCCACTTGTGAAGTAGCGATGGTGCCAGGTTATACTTGCGGGTAGTTTCCATTACCCCTTCCCGCTGGGATTCCTGAACAATGGATAACCGTTCTTCAGGTGTAAATTGTCTTCTTACTTTGCTCATATCCTAAATTGATTTGGTTACAAAAATGATTAAACATTTTTGTCCAGTCATTTAGGGGGCTAAGACAAAACATAATCTTTCAATGAAGATATTGAACGGTTCTTCTCTGAAAAAAACAATCGTTTATCCTCCAAAAACAATTCATACCCTTCTAAAAAAGTATTATTCTGAGATAAGGGTTTATTCGGGTTTTTCAGTTTATTCTGGACGTAGGAAACGGGTGGAGGTGAGTTAAACTGTAAATGATATTCCTTTATTATTCTATTTACCTCGGTGAGGTTGTTTTGAATAATAAGGTTCAAAGATTGGTATTCAGATAAACCACTTTTGATTATACCATCTTTCCCTAACAACTTAGGGTTATCAATAGTTACCCCGGTAGAGTGTCTCAGGACTTTACCATCACGAGAATAATAAATGACTACACGGTTCTTATAGAGTGTTACTTTTCCTAACATTCTCCAAAAGAACAAAAAAAGAACAAATAAATCGTGTGAAATAACGTGTAACCATGTGTAAAGTGTAAAAGTGTGTAACCAATAATAACTAATAATCAATGTGTTACACAAATTTATGTGTAACCGTAGGTAAAAGTGTTAATCCTGGTACCCCGACTAAAAAGGCCTTCACGTTTGTGGAGGCCTTTTTTAATTTCATACCATGAAGGTCTTGTTTTTTGCCTTACTGCTACCCGTGGCACAATTTCTTTATGCCGCCGACCTTCGTGGGGATACCATTGACATACAGCACTATCAGCTAAAAATTGATCTGCGCGATTTTGATACGCATATTTTGTACGCTACAGCCGTGGTAGGCATAAAAGCTAAAAAGAACCATGTTGCTGCAATCAACCTCGATCTTTTAAGGTTAAAAGTTGATTCGGTGATGGTGCATGGATTACCTGCTGTTTATGTTTACGATGACTCACTATTGCACGTTCAATTCCCTAAAGTACTTAATAGTGGTGATTCATCCGTTTTGCAGATATACTACCATGGCAAACCCGCCGTGTTACCCGGCGATTTCGGTGGGTTTTACTGGGACGACCGGTATGCCTTTAACATGGGCGTCAGTTTTGCCTCTGACCCGCACAATTATGGGCGGGTGTGGTTTCCGTGCTTCGATAATTTTGAAGTGCGCTCGTATTACGAGTTTTTTATTACTACACGTGCCACGGATAAAGCTTTTTGCAATGGCCTTTTGATAGATGAAAAGACACCGGATTCATCCAGGGTATGGCATTGGAAGCTGAATGAGGATATTCCCTCTTACCTGGCCTCGGTAGCAGTGGCAGATTATGAAACTATTGAAGACACCGTTCAGGGAATAAATGGTGTGGTGCCGGTTGAGATTGCAGTGGTACCTGAAGATACAGCCATGCTGAGAAAAAGATTTGAGCACCTGCATCAGGCTTTTCACATCCTGGAGCATTACTGGGGGCCTTACCGTTGGGAGCGGGTAGGTTATTGTATGGTTCCGTTTCAGGATGGTGCCATGGAGCATGCTACCAACATCGCTTTCATGAAGTATTACCTTGATGTTTATTCACGCGAGTGCGAAACAACCATGGCGCATGAGTTGAGCCACCATTGGTTCGGTAATCTGGTAACCTGCGAGAGTGCCCCTGAAATGTGGCTGAATGAAGGATGGGCTACTTATAGCCAAAGCCTTTTTATTGAAGGACTTTATGGCGCTGATTCAGCACGGCAATACCGGAGGGAAGCCCATTTAACTGAGTTGCAACTGGCGCATGTAACGGATAAAGGTTATTTGCCGGTAAGCGGGGTGTCCTCAGCACAAACGTATGGCAACACGGTGTATCAGAAGGGTGGGGATGTAATTCATACTTTGAGATATTACCTGGGTGATTCGATTTTTTTTGGCTGTGTTAAAGGCTATTTGAACCAATATGCTTTTAAGACTGCAAATACAATTCAAATGCGTGATTATTTGACCGCCTGTTCGGGAAAAGATTTAACGGATTTTTTTAATGATTGGTTACTGACACCGGGATACCCACATTTTTCTATCAGCGATAAATACATTAACAAACATGATGGGAAATATGAAGTTTATATAAATATCCGTCAGCGGCTAAGCCACGCACCCCATCTATATAATCATGTGCCGGTTACCGTTTCGTATTTCGACCATAATATGAAACGAAAAGATGAAAAAGTATATGTGAGTGGAGAAAATATTACTTACGAAACTGAGCTCAACTTTAAACCCGAGTATATGGCGCTTGATTTTGACGGAAACCTCGCAGACGCAATTAGTGATGAGTGGCGTATAGTGCGCGATAGCGGGCTTTATGATTTTAGTGCAGCGATGATGAGTATTAAAGTGAACTCGGTTAGAGATTCTTCATTAATAAGGGTTGAGCATAACTGGATACCGGCGGAGCCTATGGTTCATCCGGTAAATGGCCTGCACATGCATACAAGCCGTTACTGGACAGTGGACGGCGTATTTGATCCGTCTATGAAAGCAACAGGGATATTTGATTTCAGCGCTGCACCGGCCGATCATCTGGATGAAGGCTTTATCAGCAACGAGGATAGTGTAATCATGATGTACCGGGCCAACCAAAATGAAGACTGGCGGCCAGCCAATGGTTGGATTGAAAAAGGTGAAAGCGATTCGGATAAAGTGGGTGCAGCAATTGTTTACCCGTTACGAAAAGGCGAATATGCCCTGGCTGTTTTTGATGCAAAACAAACAGATACGAAAAGGCGTGTTGATAATTATGAGAGCATCAGGAAAAGTATAAAAACAGGCCTGGATTTTAAAGTTTCGATAGATAAAGCGAATGATTTATTAGGAGTTGCTTTTGAGAAAGATATTTTTGACCAGGCCGAGGTTTACGACGCTAAGGGTAACAAGCTGATGGACAAAAGCATTGGCGAACGGGAAAATAAGCTGACAGTTAATACAGGTCATACGCCAACTGAAAGTTATATTGTAACATTGAGGCTGAAATCGGGAAACCGGATTAGTAAAAAAGTGAACAATCAATAAATTATGCAAAAAGTTTCAGTTATAGGAGCGGGCACTATGGGCAATGGTATTGCTCATGTTTTTGCCATGAAAGGGTTTACCGTTAACCTGGTAGATGTATCGGAAGAGGCTTTGAAAAAGGCCATCGCCACCATTACCAAAAACCTTGACCGGATGGTTACAAAAGGTTCTATTACACCGGAGGAGAAAACTTCTACCCTAAATAACCTTAGTACCAATACTTCATTGCACTCATGCAAAGATGACGACCTGGTGATAGAGGCTGCTACTGAAAACGTAGATATTAAACTCAAAATTTTTCAGCAACTGGAGGAGATTTGCAAGAAAGAAACCATTCTGGCTTCCAATACTTCTTCTATTTCAATTACGAAAATTGGCGCTGTTACCAAGCGAGCCGATAAAGTAATAGGCATGCACTTTATGAACCCCGTACCGGTAATGAAACTGGTTGAGGTTATCCGGGGTTATGCTACCAGCGATGAAGTGCTGAATACCATTATGGATATTTCATTCAAACTCGGAAAATCGCCGGTTGAGGTGAATGATTACCCCGGTTTTGTGGCCAACCGCATTTTAATGCCGATGATAAATGAAGCTATTTACACTTTGTTTGAAGGCGTGGCCGGTGTTGAAGAAATTGATACCGTAATGAAACTGGGTATGAGCCACCCTATGGGGCCTCTGCAACTGGCCGATTTTATTGGTCTGGATGTTTGCCTGGCCATTTTAAAAGTATTACACGATGGTTTCGGAAATCCGAAATATGCACCCTGCCCATTACTGGTTAATATGGTTGCAGCCGGCTATATGGGTGTAAAATCAGGCGAAGGCTTTTACAATTACACTTTGGGGACAAAGGATATGGTAATCAGTCCTCGCTTTGCATAAAATTCATTAGAGAAATTAACCACTTAGGCACTAAGTGGTTAATTTCTCTAATGCCTACATTTTCTCAGGCACATCAATCCCCAGCAATTTCATCGCTTTTTTAAGCACAACACCAGTCTCGCTTGAAAGAGCAACTCGCACTCGCTTTTCCTCGTCAGTTGGTGCACTTAATATCGGCGATTCGTGATAGAATTTGTTGTAGGTGCGGGCAAGGTTGTAAGCGTAATTGGCTACTTCCGATGGGTCGTATTTATCTGAAGCGCTTTTTACTACGTTCTCGTATTCGCTCATCAGTATTATCAATTCGCGTTCTACCGCAGTTAAGCTGTAGCCTGAAAGATTATCTAATGATGTTCCGCCACCAGCTTTGCGCATAATGGCCGCAATTCGTGCATTGGTATATTGTATAAACGGCCCAGTGTGCCCATGAAAATCAATAGACTCCTCAGGATTGAAGATTATTTTTTTATAAGGGTTTACGCGTAGCACAAAATACTTCAATGCGCCAAGGCCAATAGTACGGTAAAGCACATTGGCCTCTTCGGCTGTAAAGCCTTCTATCTTGCCCAGCTCTTTTGTTTTTTCCTCAGCAATGCGCAATACTTCTGAAATCAAATCATCCGCATCCGCAGTTTTTCCCTCCCTTGATTTAAAACGACCTGTCGGCGATTCCACCAAAGCATAGCTGAGGTGGTAAATACCATCGGCCCACTTATAGCCCAGTTTCTGTAAAGCCAACTTCAGCACTTTAAAATGGTAGTCCTGCTCATTGGCAACTACGTAAACCATTTTGTCCATGTTAAACTCTTCGTGCCGTAGTTTGGCTGTGGCAAGATCCTGTGTGATGTAAATGGAAGTGCCATCTGCACGTAGTAATACTTTCTCATCAAGCCCTTCAGGGGTTAAATCAACGGCAACGGCTCCATCCTTTCTTTTGTAAAAGATATTTTTCTCGAGACCTTCATTCACCAGGTCTTTACCCAGTTTGTAGGTTTCGCTTTCGTAATAGTCTTTTTGAAAATCTACGCCAAGTAATTTGAATGTTTGCTGAAAGCCCTGGTACACCCAATCGTTCATCTTTTTCCATAGGGCAACGGTTTCGGGGTCGCCGGCTTCCCATTTTAGCAGCAGTTCCTGAGCTTCTTTAAAAATGGGGGTTAGTTTCTGTGCTTCGTCTTTATCGGCCGGTGGATTTGGTAAGGCCTTCATTTCTTCATTCACCACTTCGTTAAACTTCACATACCAGTCGCCCATAAAGTGGTCGCCTTTAATGCCGGTTGACTGCGGGGTAGCACCATTGGCGTAACGGGTGTAAGCCACCATACTTTTGCAAATGGCAATGCCCCGGTCGTTATAGATATTTACTTTGGTTACTTCATGACCGGTGGCCTTTAAAATCTCGCTCATGGAGAAGCCCAATAGCATATTTCTTACGTGACCGATATGTAGCGGTTTGTTGGTGTTAGGCCCACAGTATTCCAAAACAACTTTTTGCCCGTTTGACGGAAAAGTGCCGAAAGCGGTATTGGCCGAAATTTCGTTCAACCGGCCCAACCAGTAGCTATCGGTTAAAGTAAGATTCAGGAAACCCTTGATAACGTTGAAATTGGCAATTACATCAGTCTTTTCTTTCAGTTGTTCTCCAAGTAACTGTGCAGTTTGTTCCGGTGACTTTTTTGAGAATTTTACCAATGGAAACGCCACAATGGTAAAGTCGCCTTCATGGTCGGGGTTGGTTATGTTTATGGTTATGGCATCGGCTGAGATGGCGGCATTGAATTGCTGGTTGAAAATCTCAACGGTGGCCTGTTTTAATGTTTGTTCAAGTGTCATGGTGTGCCTGCGCTCCCTTCTATGTTTTACAGATTATAAAAATCAAATTAATAGCGCCTAAAAATATAACTTCGCGGTCAATTTTTCCGACAATGATAAAGAACCCAAAATACAGAGAGCTTATTGAGCAGACTTTCGACTTCCCGCAAAAGGATTTCAGAACTGAAAAGTCTTTTTTGCACTGGAACGGCCTGCCTTTGATGGATATTATCGAAAAATATGGTAGCCCCCTGCGCATTACCTTCTTGCCCAAAATAGGCCAGCAGATACAAAAGGCCCGCAGGCTTTTTAATTCGTCTATTGCCAATAACGACTACCGGGGAGATTATAATTACTGCTATTGCACCAAAAGCTCGCATTTTGCTTTTGTGCTGGAGGAAGCCTTGAAAAACAAGGTGCATATCGAAACTTCATCTGCTTTTGATTTTGACCTGATTAAAAAACTGGAGGAGAAGAAGAAGATTAAAAAGGAGAACTACATTATCTGCAACGGGTTTAAGCCACAGGCTTATATTGATAATATCATTGAGGCATATAAAAGCGGTTACAAAAACATCATTCCTATACTTGATAACCTGGATGAGCTTGAAAAATATAATAAGCTTAACGAGCCCATTAATATTGGTATGCGTATAGCGGCTGAGGAGGAACCTAAGTACGAATTCTATACCTCGCGCCTGGGCATACGCTATAATGATATTGTTCCTTTCTACCAACAGAAAATTCAGAACAACCCGAATTATAAGTTGAAGATGCTCCACTTTTTTATTGACACAGGCATTAAAGACGTAAACTATTACTGGACTGAATTTCATAAAGCACTGGAAGTTTACTGCGACCTGAAGAAGGTTTGCCCCGAACTGACTGCTATTAACCTGGGTGGTGGAATGCCCATTAAACACTCGCTGGCGGCCGATTTTGATTACGAATACATGATAAACGAAATCGTTACCCAGATAAAAACTACCTGCAACAACGAAGGCGTGGATGAACCGGATATTTTTACCGAGTTTGGTAGTTACACGGTTGGCGAAAGCGGTTGCGTTATTTTCAGCGTGTTGGGCGTAAAACGCCAGAACGACCGTGAGACATGGTATATGCTGGATGGCTCGTTAATGAACAACCTGCCCGATATCTGGGGCCTTTCGCAGCGATTTATCATGTTGCCTGTAAATAAGTGGGACGATGAATACAAGCACGTTAACCTGGGCGGTATAACCTGCGATGTCGGCGATTATTACAACAGCGATGCCCATATTAACCAGGTTTATTTACCCAACATGAAGCACGGGGAAAAGCTGTATATCGGTTTCTTTAACACCGGGGCATACCAGGATACATTGAGCGGTTACGGCGGCATAAAGCACTGCCTGTTACCCTCTCCCCCCCATATTTTAGTGGATGAAAAGAAGAAAGGCGAGTTTGTATACAAGGTTTTTGCCGAGGAGCAAACCGCGGATAGTATGTTGAAGATTTTGGGGTATTAAAAACGCTGTTTTATCCTTCCTCCGCCGTAAGCCGACCATAATGACGCCAAAAAATTCATTAAATTCGATGAATATAAATCTCATTTATGTTCAGGTTGTTAGGCCTTATTGCGCTTGTAAGTTGTCTAACTCAGTCCTGCACCATATCCTGCAATTGCTATAAAGAATGCGTATATTTTAATCACGATTCTATTGAAGTATGCACTATGGATTATCCCAAAGGAAATGCCTTTGGTGATACTATGAATAGTTTGATAAAACTTTACGGTCCCGGTCGGGATACTATTTTGGCACAGGAAGAATTACATGGTCTTGATACACGCATTCTTGAAAATAAATTATCCAGTCTCGAATCGCAGGGATATCAGTGTCCTTGCTCAAAATAAAGGAATCACTGAAATTAGAAATAGTCATAAAAGGGATAAAAAAACAGATATGTTCAGACTCATTTGCATTCTCTCTGCCGGTATGTTTTTTATGCAATCCTGCACTGAATCCTGCTCGTGTCATAAGCAGTGCGAGTATTTCAACAAAGATTCAATAGAAGTATGCTCTGACAGGTACACTTCTTATAATGCTTACGGGGCAGTGTGCGATAGTATGCAAAGGTTATACGGTGGACCGGTTCATGATACTACCACTGATAATTATGATTTTAAAGCCGTTCAGAACCAGGCATCGTGGAATAAGGTGGCTATGCTGGAAGCAGAGGGCTATAGGTGTATTTGCGCCCGGTAACAGGTGCTTAACTCTTTCTGATAACGGCACCTAATTCATTTTCATACTTACCCATTAACCTGCTCATCAGTTTTTCAATTTCCTGGTCGGTTAAGGTTTTATCGGGGTGCTGGAAGATGAAACTAACAGCGTAGCTCTTTTTGCCTTGCTCAATTTTATCGCCTTTGTAAACGTCGAACAGCGAAACTTCCTGCAGCAGCTTTTTAGATTCAGCCGAGGCAATTTTTTCGATGGCTTCGAATTGAACATCTTCATTAATAAGCATGGCCAAATCGCGGCGTACAGAGGGGAACTTTGCCAATTCCCTGAATTCAACTTTGTGGAACTGCGTTTTTTCAAGCAGGTAGTCCCAGTTCAGATCGGCGAAGAATACTTCGTTCTTGATATCGAATTTTGAAAGCGTTTGTTTGGAAACACTACCAAGCCGGGCAATTTCAATGCCCTCGTTTTTAAGCGAAAGACTGAAAGCGAAAGGTGCATTTTCAGTAACCACAGTTTCAAAATGATGATGGCCCAATTTGCCAAGAACATTTATTACAAAGCTTTTCAGGCCGTAAAAGCTGAATGCAGCACCTTTTTCAAGCCAGTTGTCTTCAGCGCTTTTACCGGAAAGGAAAATAGTTAAATGCCGTGATTCAACGTATTTGCCTTCAGCTTTGCTATAAGTTCTTCCAAACTCATAAAGGCGTAAATTAGTTGCTTTGCGGTTGACATTATATGCAATTACTTCCAGCCCTGAATAAAGCATGGAAGTGCGCAATGAATCCAGCTCAGAAGTTTCGCTGTTTAACAGTTTTACCTGCTGCTGTTTTAGCTGCTCATCCTCTTCGAATTTTGATTGAGTAACGGAATTGGTCCATATTTCATTAAAGCCAGCGCCGCTTAACATATCAGCAACTTGATTTTCTGTCTTCTGAGCGTCAACAGCGGGGCTGTAAGACAGGCTTGATTTCAGAGTCTTAGATATAGTAAAGCTGTTGTAGCCATAAATGCGGATCAACTCCTCAACAACATCAGCCTCGCGTTTTACATCCGTTTTAAATGCGGGCACTAACAGGTGTAAGGTATCCCCCTCTTCTTTTTCAATTTTTATTTCAAGCCTTTCAAGTATTTCTTTGATAACCTCTTTCGGCATTGGAAATCCTGCCAGGCGTAACATGCGGTCGTACGAAACTTCAAACCTCCAGCCTTCAATAGGGCTTGGGTATTGATCGGTAATTTGGGAAGTAACTTTGCCTCCGCTTAATTCGCAAATCAAAGTAGCTGCGCGTTTAAGAGCATCAACGGTAATATTCGGGTCGCAGCCTTTTTCAAAGTGCGTGGCTGCATCGGTGCGCAGGCCATGGCGTGTGGCCGTTTTTCTGATTCCGGAAGGAGCGAAGTATGCGCTTTCCAGAAAAATATTTTTGGTAGTATCTGTAACACCGCTATTGGCACCTCCAAAAACACCAGCAATGCAAAGACCTCCTTCGCTGTCGCAAATCATCAGGTCATCGGCGCTTAGTTTAATTTCTTTTTCATCGAGTGTTTTGAATACTGTTGCTTCAGGCAGTTTTTTGATAATTACTTTACCACCTGCAATTTTATCGGCATCAAATGCATGCAACGGCTGTCCATATTCGTTCAGCACGTAGTTGGTAGCGTCTACTATGTTATTGATAGGTCGGGTACCAATGGCTTTTAGTTTGTTCTTCAGCCAATCGGGAGATTCTTTTACAGTGACACCCGAAATATTAATAGCTGAATATCGCGGGCAAGCCTCTTTATCTTGTACCTCAACCAAAGTAGATTTTGAGTTATCGCCCGAAACCGATTCAAACTTTGAAAGGTCAGGCTTTGTAAAGTTGACTTTCGATTTGTAAGCAACGTTTAAAGCTGTTGCCACATCTCTTGCAACGCCAATATGCGAATTGGCATCTGCCCGGTTAGGGGTAAGCCCTATTTCTAAGGTATAATCTTTTTCTATTTTAAAGTAATCAGCTGCTTTTAATCCAATCACTGTTTGGGCAGGTAAAACCAAAATACCAGCATGGCTTTCGCCAAGGCCCAGTTCATCTTCGGCGCAAATCATACCAAAGCTTTCAACGCCACGTATTTTTGCTTTTTTAATCTGAAGCTTGTCTCCGGAAACCGGGTATAAAGTTGAACCTACTAAAGCAACCAGTACTTTTTGCCCGGTAGCAACATTGGGTGCACCGCATACAATCTGCAAAAGTTCGCCGGTACCCACATCAACTTTGGTTACAGATAATTTATCAGCATCCGGATGTTTGCCGCATTCTTTCACTTCGCCAACAACAACGCCTTCAAGCCCGCCCTGAACTGTTTCGAAAGGGATAATGTCTTCTACCTCCAGGCCCACGCCGGTCAGTACTTCGCCAAGGTCCTTTGGGGTTAAATTAAAATCAACGTATTGTTTAAGCCAGTTATAGGAAATCTTCATAGTAAGGGCAAATCTAAAAAATGTAAGATGTTAGAAATAGTAAAAATCGCTTTTACCGCAAAGAAGCAAAGAGCGCAAAGAAATACAGTTAAATCAGTTGGTAAGTTTTATAATTGAGGCCTGGTAAACTACCTGCGAGCTGGCGTGTTCGTGAACAAAGGCAACAATATGCATATTCTGCGGTTTCCACAGCGAATTTAAAGTGGTTTGGTATACCAATCTTACAACTCTGCCAGCCACAAGAGTAACGCCTGAGTTGTATGCTACATTATCGCCCTCGGTGCTGGTTAAGATGTTGCGCAAAACATTATTATGGGTGTAAAATGTGTCAATAACAAAACCATTTAATTGAGCGGTTACAATACTATCTTCAGTAAGGGCAATGGTAATATTATTGGGTTGGCTAACATTTTGGGTATAATGCACCTCTGCAATAACGTTTAATTGGCTGGTCGCGGCATTAAACTGGTCGCTAAGAATGATGTTGACTTGTGGTGTGAGCACAATTTCTGATTGTACAAATCCCGGCCAGGAATTTCTGTCTGTTAAAATGTAAGTCTGACCTTGGAATAATTGACGGTCTACCCCAGCACAAGGCTCGGAACTGGGATCTGCTAAATAAGCCAGAAGACTTGTTGAACTGGCTGTAATTAAGTTTTGTAAGCTAAAAGGAAAAGGACGACCTAACGAGTTATTCGGATGCAATGCAATAGCCGCTATTCTGCCGGGATATTGTGCCTCAATGCCATCAACCACAGCGTGGCCCGCCGGGCAGTTGGGGCATTGAACCCCGGTAAATTCTTCAATCAGAACATTTTTAGCAGCGGCAGTTGCAACGGGAGATTCGAGATAAGTAGTATCCGAAACAGAATTGGCATTACCATGCAGATTAATATCCGGCCCAACTTCTTTACAGGAAGAAAAGAATGAAAGGGAACAGATAGATAAGGTACTCAGAAAAACGTATTTCATGTTCTGCAAAATTAAAAAGTTGCGGTAATACCAAACTTAACCCCGCTAAAAGCAGGCTCAATACGGCAAACGCCCCCGGTACAAACAATACCTTCAACCTGTTTTACATAAGCCAGCGTAAAAGCCAGCGCTCCCTGGGTATAACCCGCAAAAACGGAGTAATAATGGTTGGCATTGGGATTAACTTCGGGATTAGGCTTAAAGTTCCACATATCCGATACGGCGAATGAAAAATGCGGGGCAACATTAAATTCCAGCAATCCATATAGCCATTGGCCGTAATCTAAAAGAACCCTTTGGTACTGAAGTTCCATCCTGATGGATTTTTTCTTGTCAATTTTATACTGCCACTCAGCGAACGGCGTGTATGAATCTACGTTTGGTGCGCCATCCTGCTGGTAAACGAATTTGTTGTAACGCACGTATTGGAATCCCAACTGGATTTCAAGCGGGCGGATTGGCTTATAGGTAGCAGCTATAAAACCCTCGCCGAAAAACGGTGCCGAGATTGGGTCGAACTGTTTCATCAACAGGTCGCGGATGTAAGAGCCACATACTTCAAAGGTTAGCTTTTTGCTGGGTGTGAAACTCGCATCTTCTGAAAAGGCAAGCTCATGGCTTTCCAGGGAAGGCGCAAAATAGCGCGATGGAAGACGCAGAGAGTTCTCGCGCGAAACAGGTGGAATAAAATTCATAGAGCCATCGAAAGTAGACTCGGTAGGATTGGGTGAAACGTGGAAGTAAAAATCCTGTGTGCGCTTAAACTGCAGCGTAATTCCAAAACTTTTATGCGAGTAATTGAGTGAAGTATAAACGCAGTTACCGGCAGCGTTAATCAATGAATCGTTTACCGAATGCAATTCATTATTCCTGATGGCCTCTTTTGTTTTATAAGCGCCTTCAATATACCAGCTGAAATCGCCGGCGCTAAGGGTATTATAAAGCGTAAAAGCGTAGGTGTTATACTTTGGAATGAAACGACCCAGGGTGTCGTACGACTCGATTGTGGATACAATCTGGTTCATAGTATTCTGGTCCTCACTCCGGTCAATGATGCCTGCACCCGGAACCATTCTTACTTTATCGCCCAGGCTTACATTTCCTTCTGCATTAAACCCTAAAATAATGGGAGACTGAATAGAAAACTTCAGTTTCTGCACGCCGCCAAAGGCTTTTAATTTTATCAGGCCTTTATAATCGTATTCGGCCCGCACGCCTAACAAGGCATTGTCGATAGCCAGGGTCCGTTCTTCATAAGCCCGGTATAAAATACCGCTGCCTATCTGGTCGTACAGGTAGCCGCCGGTAAAGGTGAAATCCTTAATTCTTTTTTTGATGAAGAAGTTTCCGAGGCCTACACCGGTATAAGGGGCGGTAGGTACCCGCAGGATTGAGTTGTAAAAGAAATCCATACGCGCACCAATCTCCAGTCCGAATTTTTCGTTGGTATAATTCAGATTCAGCCAGGCATCAGTGCCCACTTTAAAATTATCATACTGCGGCATATTATAGGCGCCAATCTTGGGGTCGCGGATAAAGAAGTTGGTATTTGTTTGCAGCGAGCCGGAGAAATATCCCCACTGGCCGTAACTATTAATACCCATCAGGACTAAAAGAGCGGTAAAAAGCGCGTAAGTTTTATACATCAGCAAGTATAGATAAAGGGTGCAAATTTATTGGAATGTAGCTTTATTCAAAATATCGGTTAGATTTGAATAGTTAATTGTTTTGAAGCATCCATGCTTAAAACCTTTATAAATTTGAAAATATGAAGAGAACTGGTTTAATAATTGCCCTTTTGAGCATCGTTTTTTTTATCAAGGCCCAGGAGCCTAAAAAAGGGATTGAAAAGGTTTTGGGCGAGCAAAAGTTGCCTGAAGTGAGCCTAAACGACGTAAACGGAAAGAAAATAAATGTATCGGATTACGGAAAATCAGGTAAAGTAACGGTGCTGAGTTTTTGGGCTACCTGGTGCATACCCTGTAAAAAGGAGTTGACCAATGTGGCTGAACTGTATGAGGAGTGGCAGAAGAAGTATAATGTACAGGTTGTGGCAGTGTCTATAGACGATTCCAGGAGCGCAGGTAAGGTGAAGCCCTATGTAGAGAGTCAAAGATGGACATATGAGGTATTACTGGACATGAACCAGGATTTGAAGCGCGCTTTAAATATTCAAAGTGTTCCTTTTACGGTTGTAGTTGATGCCAATGGCAAAGTTGTGTCTACCCATTCGGGTTATGTGGAAGGAGATGAGTTTGTGCTGGAAGAGGAACTGCAGAAGTTAGCGGCACCTGCAGCACACTAATTTTAAATCCAGGATTACCTGATAAAAAAGAGAGGGCTTTCATAAAATGAAAGCCCTCTCTTTTTTATCAGGTAATCAGTGCTTGTTAATCTAACTTCTGAATTCTTTTTGTAAGCACTCGGGCGCCTTCACTATCAATAGTTACAAAATAAACCCCCTGCTGTAACGAGCCTGTATTTAATGAGGCCATTGGGGCAGGTTGAGAAACATATTTTTCGATAGCTATGTTACCCAAGATATCAAAAACCGTAATCTTCACATTTTTCATGTTGTTTAAACCATCTACGGTTAATAATGAATTTACCGGGTTGGGATAAACGCTTAATTGAGGTGTGGTTACATTTTGAATAGCCGATAAGCAGCTACCTGTATAACTGGCTGAGAAATAAAGTGTTTTTGCCGAGGCTGCGCTGTCGCTTATCAGCCACGTTAAAACAACCATGTTGCCACTATCGGCCGAGCATGAAGGGCTAACCCCAAAGCGCAGCAGATTACTTCCACTATCAATGGTTGCATGGTGGGTCTGGAAGTTTGCCGCGCTGCCAGAGGTAAAATAATAACATTGATATGGGTCGCAAAACGACATCTGCCAGAGGGAATCCATATTGTATGCAAGCAAACGCCAGTAAATTACATTAGATGCACTTGATGTATACACAAAATAGCCATTGTCTTCATGACTATCCGTTATTGTATTCAAGGTGCCACTATAGGTAAAGGTATCACCCGGGGATACTGTAAAAGATTGTCCAAAGGCCCGACCTAAACCGGTAAGCGCAACTGCAAGTAATAGAATATATAAACGTTTCATAAATCTGGTTTTAGCAAATTACTAAGTTACTAGCGAATAACGGTAAACAATTTAGAGGTTCTTTCCATTCCTGAAATTACAGAAAGGAAATAAGCTCCACTTGATAGTTTATCGGTGTGAATAATCAATGAACTATTTCCTGCACTCTGCATCTCAGCCGGACCGGTCGTGATTACCTGGCCCAGGGTATTGGTAACTTCAAATGAAACTTCGGCAGACTGAGTTAATTGTAAATGTACATTTAATAAGTCATTTGCCGGATTAGGAAACACCGATAAAGCGTTGATGTTGGCTACGGTTTTAATTCCAACCGGAGCTGCATTGAAAATATTTATATTATCAATGTAAAGCACATTACCGTTACCGCTTACCGCATTAAACTGAAGTATTACGTTCGGGTTATTTGCCACTGCCGAAAGGTCAACCGTATCATTAACCCAGTCAGCCTGTACCGGCGTATACAGGTTAGCATCTGCAGCCACGGTTGCCATGGTAGTACCACCATTTGCGTATAACGTTGTCCAGGTATTACCGCAGTCGGTTGAGGCATTAATATATAATGAATCCTGGCTCAAACCGCCACCGCTTGCACCGAAATCGTATTGCGCATCAGCGCGGCTGAATTTTAGCCGGGGGCTATTGACACCCGAAAAGTTAAGTGTAGGAACGTATAAATTATTAATTGCACCGAAGGAAGCATCATAGAAATCCATGGAATAGCTATAAGTGGAGCTATCGCCATAAGATGCACGGGCCCATGTAAATGCAGAACCTGAAGGGTCCTGAACAAACCAGCCCGGCATATTTGCGCTTTCAAAACCTTCAACCAAAGGCAGATTAGCTGCAGTTGCAGCAATTGCAAAGTTCAGAGATGAACTATCGTTTCCGGGATTTGCATCAGCAACACCGTTAGGTTTGGTAACTATAGCAATAATAGAATGTGCCCCGGTAGCAGGAGATAATGCCGGAACGTTAACTGTTCCTACTGCACCAGGAGCCAGAGTGCCTGTCCAATTGATAGTGTCAACCAATGTTCCATCCAGTTTAATTTCAATTTGAGCGCTGGTAAGTGTCTGGTTACCGTTATTGGTAAAATTAAAGCTGGTTTGATAAGGGGTGTTGCACACCAGGTAGTTGCCTTGAACTGCAACTGCTTTTGCATCAAGTGCAAGCGTATCGTATAAGCTTACGCCGGCTTGTTGTACATGCATGGTGTTATCATCCTGAACAAAAGCAACAAAGCGCAACTGGCTTTTATCGTAAATATAGGCGGGAATTTTTCCTGAGAAATTAAAGGTCTGAATTAACCCGTTGTAAGAACTGTCTGGCAGGGCAGTACCGGCAGCACTTGGATACATTTTTCTTACCACGTCAGGAAACTGTGTTTCACCGTTATCTCCCGGAGGAGTATTGAACGAAAGGTTTTCAAGCATAGCAACGCGCAGTTTCAATTTGCCTGTCAGCGAAACCTTGTAGCTTTCAGATCCTGTTACTGTGACAGTAGTATAAAATGAATCGGCATTTACACTCAGATGGTAATCAACTGCGATTGTAAACGGCGATACGACTGTTTTTTCGTTATCCAGGTACACCGTATTTAAAGCGCCGGTATTTGTATCAGCACACCACGTAATAGGTTGGTTTCCCCAGTTGCTGACTAATGACGAATCCCACATAAAGCCGTCCTGCTGGCCCCACGGAGCAGAGCTAACGCCATAATAATTAAGCCTTGTATCTACATCCGTTTGATCCTGATAGTAAATGGTGCCGGGCGTAGGTATGTTACACTGATATCTTACCCATAAAACAGAAGAAGGATAAGCATTTATTAATGTTTGAACGTAAGGATTGGTTCCTGCACAGGGGCCACAGTTTTCGCCGGTAAACTCTTCAAATAATACAAGACGAGGTGCCTGAGCAAATGTCATGGATGAAAAAAGCAGGGCAACTGCAAAAGGGAATAATTTTTTCAGCATTGTTAAAGGTTATGGTGATTTTAATGAATGATGGTAATTAGTTTTGAAAGCTTATCGGCCCCCGCTATAACGGTTACAAAATAGGTTCCGTTGGCAAGACCTGAAGTATTAATTGGAAACAAATTTTCTCCGGCATTTCCTGTTTCGGCAGGATGTACAGCTATAATGTTGCCTGTAACATCTGTTACCTGGTAGCTAAGTGACTTATCATTTGCCAGTTGAACAGCTATGTTAACCTGATTGTTGCCCGGGTTAGGGTAAATTGAAACTGATTGGATATTTGATACAACCGGAACTCCTGTGGGGTAATAAGGAACTGAATCGTATTTAGTGATGTTGATATTATCCAGATACAGGTTATTGCCATCATAAGAAACAGTTCTGAAACGAACCAAAACGGCATCATGGTTAGCAACTACCGAAATAT
>Ga0364860_10680_pt1 | contig 17576 bp, 8 predicted proteins | sample ExccelAu500001D4_FD_206916 | JGI IMG/M metagenome (GOLD analysis project Ga0364860, IMG submission 206916) | Enriched cells from Trout Bog Lake Hypolimnion, Wisconsin, USA - BchlTB.Aug20.5000.01 .D4 | ecosystem: Environmental > Aquatic > Freshwater > Lake > Hypolimnion/Profundal zone | place: USA... | reverse complement strand
TTTCAGCGTTTATCATTATCCCATTGCATCTTATTGAGACAATGGGATAACCAAACAAAATCCTCAACAAATAAACTCAAAACATTATTGCCTTTTAAATTATGCAATTTCAATATTTTTGCAATAACACCCTCTCAAAACTCCTTCCCTTTTTTTTTTCAAGATGCTGTGATGCTGCACGAGCACAGCTCGGTGCCGAAGGCGGAAGGGTTGGAGAGGGCCAGGGTGAGGTCTCTAAAATACAATAGGATAACATGAGATAATCGCAAATTAATTTATATCAGCCACCAGCAAGGGTTTCAGCGATTACCATTATCCCATTGCATCTTATCGAGACAATGGGATAACTAAACAAAACGCCTTTTTCCTGAGGCTGCCTTTTTTCAAAGTAAAAGTAATGCATCAGAGACCAGACATTCAGTAGCAAGGTTAACGTGAGTTCGATGGCTTAATAGGCTCTATGCTCAATTTTACTGGTACAATAATAATCCTGAAGGGATTAAATGTATATAGAAACCATTCTATGAGTTTTGCCGATGCTGAAGGCATCGCATGTATTGATGGCAAAATGAGTAATTTTGTGCAGTAATACCAAAATGACATTAAAAACCGGTATTATTGGGATTTGCGGTCTTAAAAAGGATCTTTACAAATTGCGACCTAGCGCCTCCGCGTGAGATTTTTCTATGACGTTTTATTTTACATAATTGATATTACATAATAGCAACAGAATTATAGCTAATCCAACAAACCAATTTGCTGAATGAACTCTATATTGGGATTACTCAATCCTGATATATACTACTCCTATCAATGTGTATTTCCATGTGTAGAATATTTTCTGTTTCCACTTTCTCCTGGAACTATAATCTGATAACCAATCCGTATATTTACCACAAATAATAAGTACAATGTCTTTCCGTAGTTTTTACCTGCTGATTACGCTTCTTTTTTTAACAGAATACTGTTCAGCTCAATCTAAACCTGCCGCTCCCTACGACTTTCTGCCCAGGGAAAAAGTACTCTTTGAAGATAATTTCCTTACCGATACTATAGGTGATTTCCCTGCCAAATGGCGCATAACAAAGTGCATAGGCACAGGCAAAAAAGACTCAGCTGGTATTAAATTTTGCAGTGTGCAGGAAGACAGTCTGGAAAATGTGCTTATTATTCCGCCTTATGCCGAAACCCATCTGGAACAGAATATTAATGCCACGCACAATGTAAATGATGTATTTTCCCTGGAGCTGGATTTTTATCTCGGCCCCCAGGAGAGTAATGTAACCGTAGACTTTCAGCTTGCCGAAAAATTATCCGATTGCCGGTCAGCCTTCATCTCGGTTTTTCAGTCGGGCAGTATCCACTATTCCACCTTTTACCCCAAAATCAATGAGCTCACCTTTCACTATCCCGGCTACATGGTGGTGGCTTCCTGGCATCATCTGGCAGTATCCTACTTTAAAGGAAGTATGAGCTGCTATATAGACCAGTATAAAGTGTTTTCACTTCCCGCCACAGGTTATAACCCTATTAAGTTCGGAATAAGCGCCAAAGGGCCCGCAAGAATCAAAAATTTCAGGTTGGCTACAGGTATTGAAGTCAATAAATTTTTCAAAATACTGACCACCAAAAAAATGGTGCTCAATGACATATATTTTGATGAAAACAAGTCAAACATCAAACCAATCAGTATGCGGTACATAATACAGATGGCGCAGTTTCTGAAAGCTAACCCATCTGTAAACCTTGAAATCCAGGTGCACAGCGACAACAGCGGCGATCCTTCCATCCTCCTGGGTATCTCCAAAGTACGGGCCGATGAAATAAAACGCCAGATTGTTATGAACGGAGTAGATGTCAAAAGGCTGACTGCTAAAGGTATGGGAGATACTGAACCAATTAAACCAGGAGATTCACCCGAAGATATGGCTGCCAACCGCAGAGTGGAGTTTATAGTAAAATGAGAAGTGTTTTTAGCTACTTATTACATTTGTTCCACCTCCTCTGCTTGCAGCTTTACTCAGGCATAATCTTATATACCAGGTTCTTTCTGCGATAGATAACATTTAGATTAGATAAATTCTGAAGAAGACTTTAAACCCTATCCTGTTGGTAAATTTCTCTCAAAATGACTTTTGGCCAAAATAGATGGAGTAATGAATTGAAATAGTTCTATGCATTTGGTGGTGATAAAAAGTTAATTATATCCCCTTTCACATACATTGAACAGGTCATTATTAATCAAGCTTACCAGCTTATAGTATAAACACCTCAGGTTGCTCCTGCAATATTGCTTAAAGGGTATATTTTAGCAAAACATAGCTTTGAAAAGTCAGAATAAGAACTAAGTCTTGCATATAATCAGTGTTAAATAACTTCCACAAAAAATTGCACCAACCAGAAAGGAAGGTGCAATTAATCTTAAACCTGCTTAATCAGAAATCTAATTCTTCACACACTTAATGGTCTTGCTGTTGCCTGCATTATCGGTAAGTGTTACCAGGTACATACCTGCTGCAAGTGATTGCATATCCATCTGCTCGGTCAGGCGGTTGTCGGTTACTTCTGCAGTCTTGCTGCTTACCTGCCTGCCTGTCATGTCATTTACACTTATCTGTATATTGCCATTCTCCAGGTTCGTTCCTTCTATGGTCAGCTGGTTGTGTACCGGATTGGGAAATATCTTTAATTCCGATTGTTCCATTGCTACTTTTACTACTGCTTCTGCTGTATCGGCTGTTCTGTAGCCGGCCAGTGAAATGGTTATACTGTTGCTCGTATCATAAAATGTGGCGCCACATGCTGGTGCTACGGCCAGTACACATTTATATACATCTCCGTTAGCCGGGCTGTAATCTGTAAATGTGCTTCCTCCGGTGCCGATGGCTGAACCGTTTTTCAGCCACTGGTAGGATACATACGGTCCGCTGATTGATGAATTGGCGGTAAAGGTTACCGGTGTTCCTGCTACTACTGTTGAAGGACCTGCCAGGCTTATTGCTATACTGCCATTGTATGGCGATACCCTTACCCGGTAGTTACTCATATCTGATACATAGATGTTCCCGTTCTTTGTGATGGCTATCCCTGCTGTCTGGGTCATCTTGCCCAATGTGCTCGGTCCACCATCGCCCGAATAACCTGCTGTACCAGTGGCTATTACTGTGCTTATTATTCCTGTGCTCAGGTTCACTTTCCTTACCTTGAAATTCGCCTGATCTGCTATATACAGATTGTTCGATCCGTCAAACGCCAACCGTGCTGGTGAATTGAACTGTGCTGCTGTTGCAGGGCCACCATCGCCGCCGCTGCCTGCTGTACCATTGCCTGCTATAGTGGTAATAATACCTGTTGCTATCACATATTTCCTGATCACATCATTGCCAAAGTCTGCTATATACAAATTGCCATAAACATCAGCTACTACATCACGCGGTACGGATACCCTTGCTGATGTACCGGGACCACCATCGCCTGAATAGGCATTTGACCCTGTGCCGATTATTGTTGTGATTATACCGGTAATGGCATCTATCCTGCGGATCCTTTCATTTGATGCGTCGGCAAAATAAATATTACCTGAGGTGTCTTCACATATTCCCAGCGGGCCCTGTACCTTGGCTGCGCTTGCCGGGCCGCCATCGCCTGAATACCCGCCAACATTAGTTCCGCAGATGGTGCTGATAATCCCTGTTGAGGCTGTTACTTTCCGGATATTCTGGCCTGCTGTGTTGGATATATAAAAGTTACCCGCCTTATCTATATACAGACCGCCGCCGCCCGACATATTCAGCTGGGCTGCTGTTGCAGGGCCGCCGTCGCCGCCATTGCCTGCTGTGCCATTACCTGCTACTGTGCTGATATAACCGTTGGTACTAATTTTCCTTATCGTGTTGGTCGTAACATCGGATATGTATACATTTCCTGCTGTATCTGTACTTAATGCCCGGGGGCCTTTAAGTGTGGCCATGTAAGCCGGACCGCCATCGCCTGTTGAACTGTTAACTCCGGTGCCTGCTCCTGTATACAGATAATTGGGTAAGCCGGCTACTGATACTGTTTTAGTTGCTTTACTGGTACATGAATAACTGTTGGTTACTGAATAAGTGATGTTCACATTGCCCATGGCTACTCCGGTAATTATACCTGTTGAGCTGCCTGCTGTTACCATTCCTGATCCTGCACTCCACGTGCCGCCTGTTGCTGTATCACTGAGCGCTATTGTATTGCCTATACATACTGATGATGCACCGGTTATTGTCCCGGCTGAAGGAGTCGGGTTAACTGTTGCGGTGGTAACGCCTGAAGCTGTGCAGCTGTTGGCATCGGTTACTGTTAATGAATACACGCCTGTTGCTGTGGTGCCTGCATTTGTTATTGACGGATTCTGTATGGTTGAGCTGTAAGTAGCGGGGCCTGACCATGAATAACCCAGTGCGCCTGTTCCGCCGATCGCTGCGCTGTTCAGTGTCAGCGTATTGCCTGAGCAAATCACTCCGCCGGTACCAACAGATGATATTGATGGTGTCGGGTTAACTGATATATTTATTGTTGAGGTGCTGCTGCAGCCGGATACGCTTGTTCCGGTTACTGTGTATATGGTGCTTATTGCAGGGCTTGCTGTTACTGACGAACCAGTGCTTGCGGCAAGGCCGGTAGCTGGGGTCCAGCTGTAAGTGCCTGCGCCTGATGCGTTGATTACTGTTGATGTACCATTGCAGATCGTTACTCCAAGGCTCACTGCCATTACCGGCACCAGATTAACGGTTACTGCTACGGATGCTGTACTCTGGCAGCCATAACTGTTTGTGCCGGTTACGGTATATACAGTTGTTACCAACGGACCGGCCGTAACCGATGACCCGGTGGTTGAGGAAAGGCCGGTTGAAGGACTCCATGTATAACCGGCAGCCCCTGTTGCTGAAAGTAATGCTGATGAACCATTGCAGATAGCTGTTCCGCTGCCTGCACTTACTACCGGTGCCGGATTAACACTTACCGTAACTGTTGCATTGCTGCTGCAGCCTGAAACATTAATGCCGGTTACTGTATAAATGGTTGTTGTCATCGGGCTTGCTGTTGCACCTGAACCAGTTGCTGATGACAAACCAGCTGATGGTATCCATATATAAGATACACCACCGGTGGCGCTGATAACAGGAGTTGTATTGCCGGAACAGATGGTATAACCAGGGCCTGCTGTAATAACCGGAAGGGCATTTACTGTTACTGTTACCGATGCGGTGCTGCTGCAACCTGATCCGTTTGTTCCGGTTACTGTATAGGTGGTTGTTGCTGAAGGATTGGCGGTAACACTTGATCCTGTTGTTACAGAAAGACCGGTTGATGGTGTCCAGGAATAAGTAGTTCCACCGGTTACTGAAAGTATTGTTGAAGAACCATTACAGATGGCAACGCCTGTTCCGGCACTGATAACCGGCAGTGCATTTACTGTTACCGCTTCAGTTGCTGATGCCGAACAGCCATAAGTATTGGTGCCGGTTACTGTATATACTATTGTAGCCATTGCCGAGGAAGTAACACTTGATCCTGTTACTGATGAAAGACCGGCTACAGGCGACCAGGAATAGCTGGATGCTCCTGATACACTGAGCGTAGCTGATGATCCTGCACAGATAGCTGTTCCCGGTGCCGCGCTGATAACCGGTGTCGGATTAACTGTTATTGTTACTGTTGCTGTATTGCTGCAACCTGATCCGTTTGTGCCGGTTACTGTATAAGTGGTTGTAGCTGTCGGATTGGCTGTTACACTTGATCCGGTTGTGGCTGAAAGGCCCGTTGATGGCGACCATATATAGCTGACTGCGCCGCTGGCTGTGATGGCCGGGGTGGTTGCTCCTGTGCAGATTACAAAACCTGATGCAACTGAAACTGATGGCAGCGCGTTGACAGTTACCGCAACTGATGCCGAACTGCTGCAACCTGCTGCGCTGGTACCTGTTACGGTATAGGTAGTATTTGCTGAGGGGCTGGCAGTAATGCTTGCTCCGGTTGTGGCGGATAGGCCGGTTGATGGTGTCCACGAATACGTTGATCCACCGGTTGCTGATAAAGTAGCGGATGATCCGTTACAGATAGCTACTCCCGCACCGGCACTGATCGTTGGCAGCGCATTTACAGTAACAGTAACAGTTGCTGTATTAGAACATCCTGTAGCTCCTGTGCCGTTTATTGAATACGTAGTGGTAACTGAAGGATTAGCTGTAACAGTTGATCCTGTTGTAGCTGAAAGGCCAGCCGATGGCGACCATCTGTAAGTAACACCTCCGGTTGCAGTTAAAGTAGTTGATGACCCGTTACAGATAGCTACTCCAGAACCTGCGCTGATTGATGGCAGTGCATTTACAGTTACTGTTACTGATGAGGTACTGCTGCAGCCTGCGCCGTTTGTGCCGGTTACTGTATAGGTGGTATTTGCTGTTGGATTAGCGGTAACACCTGATCCGGTTGTTGCTGTAAGGCCGGTTGATGGTGTCCATGAATACGCTGTTCCGCCGGTTGCTGTAAGTAAAGTTGATGAACCATTACAGATAGCCACATTTGAACCAGCACTGATTGATGGAAGTGCATTTACCGTAACTGTTACTGATGACCTGCTGCTGCAACCTGTTCCGTTTGTTCCGGTTACTGTATAAGTAGTAGTTGCCGATGGATTGGCGGTAACACCTGCACCGGTTGTTGCCGAAAGTCCGGTTGAGGGTGTCCAGGAATACGTTGTTCCGCCGGTTGCTGTAAGTGAAGTTGATGAACCGTTGCAGATAGCAACTGATGAACCTGCGCTGATTGTTGGCAGGGCGTTTACGGTAACAGTTACTGATGAGGTGTTGCTGCAACCTGTACCGTTTGTACCAGTCACTGTATAAGTAGTAGTAGCTGATGGATTAGCGGTAACACTTGCGCCGGTTGTGGCTGAAAGGCCGGTTGAGGGTGTCCAGGAATACGTTGTTCCGCCGGTTGCTGTAAGTGTAGTTGATGAACCATTGCAGATAGCAACTGATGAACCTGCGCCGATCGTTGGCAGTGCGTTTACGGTAACAGTTACTGATGAGGTGTTGCTGCAACCTGTTCCGTTTGTGCCGGTTACTGTATAAGTAGTAGTAGCTGATGGATTGGCGGTAACACTTGCTCCGGTTGTTGCTGTAAGGCCGGTTGCTGGTGACCATGAATACATTGTTCCGCCGGTTGCTGTAAGTGAAGTTGATGAACCATTGCAGATAGCAACTGATGAACCTGCGCCGATTGTTGGCAATGCGTTTACGGTAACTGTTACTGATGATGTGTTGCTGCAACCTGTGCCGTTTGTGCCGGTTACTGTATAGATTGTTGTTGCTGCTGGATTAGCTGTAACACTTGCTCCGGTTGTTGCTGTAAGGCCGGTTGCTGGTGTCCATGAATAGGTTGTTCCACCGGTTGCTGTAAGTATTGTTGAGTTACCGTTACAGATTGCTACTCCTGAGCCAGCATTGATAGCTGGCAGGGCATTTACAGTAACCGTTACTGATGATGTGTTGCTGCAACCTGTTCCGTTTGTGCCGGTCACTGAATAAGTAGTAGTTGCTGATGGATTGGCAATAACACTTGCTCCTGTTGTGGCAGAAAGGCCGGTTGATGGTGTCCATGAATATGTTGAACCGCCGGTTGCTGTCAGTATTGTTGAGTTACCGTTACAGATTGCTACTCCTGAACCTGCGCTGATCGCTGGCAGGGCATTTACGGTAACAGTTACCGATGATGTGTTGCTGCAACCTGATGCATTGGTTCCGGTTACTGTATAAGTAGTTGTTGCGGTTGGATTGGCGGTAACACTTGCGCCGGTTGCAGCTGAAAGGCCGGTTGATGGCGTCCATGAATACGTTGAGCCGCCGGTTGCTGTTAAAGTAGTTGATGATCCGTTACAGATAGCAACGCCTGAACCTGCGCTGATTACCGGTACTGCGTTAACACTGACTGTTACCGGTGATTTGTTGATACATCCTTATGCATTTGACCCTGTAACCGTATAAATGGTGGTAGCTGATGGATTAGCTGTAATGCTTGCTCCTGTTGTTGCAGAAAGCCCGGTTGAGGGTGTCCAGAAATAAGTTGTACCGCCAGTGGCAGTAAGTGAAGTTGATGAACCATTGCAGATAGCCACATTTGATCCGGCGCTGATCGCTGGCAGTGCATTCACCGTAACCGTTACTGAAGCTGTATTGCTGCAACCTGATCCGTTTGTGCCGGTTACTGTATAGGTAGTAGTTGCAACAGGATTGGCAGTAACACTTGTGCCTGTTGTTGCAGAAAGGCCGGTTGATGGTGTCCAGGAATAAGAAGAACCTCCGCTCGCTGTCAGCGTAGTTGAGGAGCCTGCACAGATGGCTGCACCTGAGCCAGCACTTATGACTGGCAGGGCGTTTACGGTTACTACCTTAGTTGCAGTTGCGCTGCAGCCTGAAGTAGTTCCGGTAACTGAATAGGTTGTGGTTGAGGTTGGATTGGCAGTGACGCTTGCACCGGTTGAAGCAGAGAGCCCGGTTGAGGGTGTCCAGGTATAAGTTGTTCCGCCGGTTGCTGTTAAAGTAGTTGATGATCCGTTACAAACAGCAACGCCTGCGCCTGCAGTTATTGAAGGTACTGCATTTACTGTTGCAGTTACTGCTGTTCTTGGTGAAGTTACGCATGATCCGCTGGTAGCACTTAAATAATAAGTAGTAGTAGCAGAAATAGATGGAGTGGTATAGCTGCTTCCCGTAGCCAGTGATGGGCCACCGGTGCTTGCAGCATACCAGTTAATTGTACCTCCATTTGTTGAAGCTCCCAGTCCTATTGTTCCGCTTCCGCAAATGGCACCGCCTGTTGCTGTGCTGATTACCGGAGGCAGCTGAATGCTGATTGCCATAACGGCCAGATCACCTGAACCGGTTTGCGCTACTTTAATGCTGCTTATCAGTTTTGAACAATTTGCTGCATTGATTGTAATGGTACCTACGTATAAACCCGGATTTGGGTATTCTAAATCATAAGTATTGGTAATAACATTAAAACGATCGCCAACTGTAACTTCAAATGGGCCTGTAAACCAGTCCGGATAATTAGCTGTAGTTCCGGTTTGGGTTGATCCGTCACTGAAATTAACCGTGAAAGTAGCTGTAGACGTACCACTTCCTGTAGTACCCAATACAAAAACCTTACTTGCTGCCATTGGTGTAGCAAATGCCAATGTACCATTGTTGCCATGTAGTTCAAGAGCATTATTTGCACTGTAACTTGCCAGCTGGTAGGTCAGTCCGGGTAATGTAGAACTGGTCAGTAAACCACCGGTTGGCAAATAATAAGCCGGAGTGACACCTCCATAGCTGAAATCCTGTGAGATAAAGGTGTAACCTACACCATCCAGTCCGTTGTAGGGACTGGTTGTAATTGTTGATGCAGGATCAGTGGTAGTACCATTGGCCACTACATCGTAATTAAAACCACTGCTGATGGTTATTGCCTGATAAGTCTGAGCGACTGCAACATTACCAAAAACATTTGCCAAAAGCAAAATCAATGTTGCTCTGAATGCTTTCCCAAATAATTTTGAGGCATTGAAGCTTTTTACTTTTCCGCGGTTGTTTGATTTCTGATTCATTTTTTAGTTTTATCTGAGCTTTAGAAATTTAATTCTTGATTTCAGATACACTATTGCTAAAAATGTGCCAGAAAGTTTAATAATTGATAATCAATATAAAATACATTTAATTATAATTATTAAATCCACAAAATAAAGCGAATTCCATTTTATAGAACGCTACTCATAGAGAGACATATTCCAATTTAATACAAAGACGGATGGTAATAAAATAAAAATGGCCGCCAGGTAGGCAGCCTTGAAATTAAAAATAAACAATATCAAATAATCACCTTACTTCCTCTTTTCTCAACAAGTATTTCCCCATCACATCAAATTCAATATTTACTTTATTTCCTTTCAGTATGGTATGAAAATTTGTGTGTACAAAAGTATATGGTATGATGGTAACGGTAAATTCGTCTTTAGCTACATCAAAAATGGTAAGACTGACACCATTTAAACAAATAGAGCCTTTTTCGATTATCAATGCCGCAAACTGTTCTGGAAAATGAAAGCGGAACAACCAGCTACCTTCAAGTGTCTTAAAGTCAGTACAAATGGCGGTACAATCAATATGGCCCTGAACAAAATGCCCGTCCAGCCGGTCCCCAACTCTAAGCGATCGCTCCAGGTTTATTTCGTCGCCTTTTTGCCACTCACCGAGGTTGGTTTTGGCCAGCGTCTCTGCTACTGCAGTTACTTTATAGTTTCCGCCATTTATTTCTGTAACTGTCAGGCAAACCCCGTTATGCGCCAGGCTTTGGTCTACCTTTAATTCAGTTGCCAGTTTACTTTCTATAGTAAAATGAATATTGGTGCCTTCCTTTAATATTGCTGATACTATTCCAATAGACTCAATAATGCCGGTAAACATGCTGTAATTTATTTGATTAATGTGGCGCTTCCGGTATGCATAGTAATTATTCCGGAATCGCTGGCCACCTGGAAACTGATGGTGAGAATTGAATCTATCCTGTTTTGCGAAATCGATCCTACAATAGTGTCTGCCGATCCGCAATAAGACTGCCCCCAGTTCGTAACACTGTCGCCTATCACCGTATCCACATATGCTGTAAATAATTGTGTAGCGGTCATTAGTATGCTGTCTCCGTTAGGGCACATACCATAAATACACATCTGACTGTCTGTTAACTTTTTTATTGTGAGTATTATAGAATCCGCAAATATAAATAGATACCCATTCTGCAAATATACCGAATCCTTGAAGAGGTATCTGCCAGCAAATACATCAGTCGGATAAAAACAAACCGTATTATCAGGGATACCCGGGAAACCCCAGTTGTAATTTACGCCATTGGGATCATTGCAATAATGATTGGTAAGATTCGGATCAGTATACCCTTTGGGCGATTTATATTTATTGCACGAAAATATTGCGCCTGCAATGAGGATTACCAATACTGCTGTGGTGACTATTTTCTGCATCTGCCTTTTAAACGTAATTTCTGCAAATTTATTCATTTTAGGCCAGAAAATTTTTAAGAACTTCACATATACCCTTATTGTTAGTTGATACTCAACGTGATTGCGATTATCTATAATCTCTGCACAATTTGAAATATAAAATATATTAATTTAGTACTAACTTTTCGGCTGTGTTGTACGCCATACACATAGAAGATTCAGAAAAAATCACCTCTCAACTATAAAATAAATATTCATAACTTAGTCGTAAATTTTAAAAACAAAAAATATATGAAACACCTCAACCTTACAATTATTGCATTATTAACCTGCTTCGCAACCTTTGGCCAGGCGCCAATAACCGGCCCAAGCATACTCTGCGTTGGCAGTCCAGGTACCATGTCCGATGCCACTACCGGTGGCACATGGAGCTGTTCTCCTACCACTGTGCTAACCATCTCTTCCACAACTGGTGTAGCTACCGGACTCACTGCCGGAGTTGCCACAATTACTTATACAGTTGGCACATATGTAACCTATTCAGTTACCGTTGAGCCTCTTCCATCTCCAATAAGCTGCCCGTCATCTGTCTGTGTCGGCGGTTCTTTTACACCAGTTATAACACCAACTGGCGGAACATGGTCAACCTCTACTCCCGGTCTTTTAAGTATCAGCATGATCACAGGGGCAATATCGGGTGTAGGTGCTGGAACGGGAGTCATTACTTATACCACACCAGCGGGATGCTCATTAACTATTGCAATTACCGTTAATCCCGTACCTTCAGCCATAACCGGCTCTTCTACTATCTGCATGGGTGGCACCTCCACCTATACGGATATCGGCGGTGGTGTATGGTCCAGCGCAGCTCCGGCAGTTGCTACTATCGGATCAGCTACAGGAATAGCTACAGGCATTTTGCTCGGTGCTGTCAACATAATTTACACCCTCCCCACAGGTTGTGCGGCGACTATGCCGGTCACTGTCGTTTCTGCTCCTGCTGCCTACAATGTTACCGGTGGTGGATCTTATTGCACAGGTGGTGCAGGTGCTTTTGTGAGTCTTAGCGGCTCCTCAGTCGGAGTTAGCTACCAGTTATATAATACAGGGGTGCCCGTTGGTTCGCCTGTTGCAGGTACTGGTACAGCGCTGTCTTTCGGAATGTTTACCGCGGCAGGCACTTATACTGCAGTTGCAAATCCCGGTACATCATGCGCTACTACAATGACCGGCAGTGCCATTATTACGGTCAGCCCTTTGCCAACCATCTATGCCATCACCGGAGGCGGCCCTTATTGTTCAGGTGGCAGCGGCGATGATTTAGGCCTTACCGGTTCTGATGTTGGCACTAATTATCAGCTTTATTTGGGAGGCTCAGTTGTTGGCCTTCCAATAGTTGGCACCGGATCAGCCCTTGATTTTGGTTTATTCTCGGCTATCGGCACCTATACCGTTGTAGCTACAGATCCTGTTACAGGTTGCACTAATACAATGTCGGGCAGCGCAGTTGTCAGTACCACATCAATTGTTGTACCTACTGTGTCTCTGTCTGTAGCGCCGGGCACAACAGTATGTGCAGGCACAACGGTTACTTTCACACCATCACCTACCGGTGGCGGCACTTCACCTACCTATACATGGACAGTTGGCGGACTAGCGGTTGCATCTGGCAGCACCTACAGCTATGTCCCTTCATCGGGAGATGTGGTTGGCGTTACCATGACCAGCAGCGCCTTATGTGCTTCACCTGCAACAGCATCGGGTTCAGTAACCATGACGGTTGATGTGCCAGCTATTACAGCCACAGCTACACCCGCTGCATGCGGTGGTGCAGTAACCCTTTCTTCAGGGGGCGGAATGTCCTACTCCTGGACGCCTACCACAGGCCTCACCTGCCCTGGATGCGCTACCAATACTTTTGTACCTGCCACTACTACAGTTTATTCTGTAATAGGCACAGATGGTAGTGGCTGCACAGGCACCGCCTCTGTAACAGTGGATGGCAACAGTATCTCAGGCTACATCAGCTATACAGGCACTCCATCAGCCGGCGATTTCAAAGTATGGCTTATACATTTTAATCCATCCGACAGCTCAATTATTGCTACCGATTCTACAGCAAATTGCGTAATAGGTGGTATGCCTTATTATGAATTTATGGATGAACCGGCAGGCAGCTATCTGATAAAAGCAAAACTCAACAGCTCAGTTCCCGGCACTACAGGTTATATACCCACCTATGGCCTTTCGTCTCCTACCTGGGATACTGCAACAACCGTTACCCATACCGCAGGTGCTGACACAATGCATATCAATATGATATATGGCACTGTACCGGCTGGCCCGGGTTTCATTTCCGGTTTCGTATATGCAGGAGCGGGCAAAAACACCTCAACCGAGGCTCCTGCCGCCAACTTGACTATTTACCTTAAAAATGCCGCTGGCCATATAGTTACCTATGTTATTACTGGCACCGATGGCTCCTACAAATTCAGCGGGATAGCAGAAGGCACTTATTACATATATCCGGAAACCTATAAATATTATACAACCCCATCAGCAGTGATCACCCTGTCTCCCGGCTCAGATACGGCTACTGCTATCAACTTCAAGCAGCATACCTCTTTCGGAACAATTACTCCTTATAACTTTACCAAAGTGCCCCAAAATACGGTTACCGAAACCTGCTTCAGCCTCTACCCTAACCCAACTATCGGCAATATGAATGTAGCCTGGAACAATCAGTCAACAGGAAATGCGACCCTGCATATCACAGATATGACCGGCAGAGAAGTTTATACTTCACCTTTAGATATAAATAAACCCTCGGGAGAAGCTGCATTCTCGCTCAGCAACCTGAATGATGGAATATATATGGTTACAATACAATCAGACAAATTTTTCTATAGCGGAAGACTGGTAAAGATCAGTAACTAAGCTGCAGATTGGCTCTTTTTGAAACTCCCGGTAATGCCGGGAGTTTTTTTATGAAAACAAATACAGCTTCCTTAAAATCAAATACGCCATATAATTATGTTTGAATTTTACTAACATTTATTCCTTTTTTTACGCCTTATTTATAATGCAATGAACAGGATTCAGTACATTTATTAATTATTATATCTATTTTTAAAATCTGATCTAAACGAATATAGCTAATGAAACACCTCAACCTTACAATTCTTGCGTTGTTATTATCGCTGGCCACATTTGCTCAGGTAGCGCCTATAACAGGGCCATCCACTATTTGCGACGGTTATACCGGCACTATGAGTGATGCTACCCCCGGTGGTACATGGACTATAAGCCCAATGAGCTACGCAGCTATTGGCGCAACGACAGGAGTCGTAACCGGTTTAGCTCCCGGCGTTGCAACGGTTACCTATACATTGGGCACTTATACCGCTACGCATATGGTAACCCTTGAGGCTCTGCCCGGGCCTATTACTTGTCCGGCTTCTATTTGTGTAGATGGAGTATTTTCCCCAACTGACCCAACTCCCGGTGGCACCTGGAGTTCATCTATAGTTACTGTGTTATCAATCAGTGGGCTCGGATATGTAACAGGTGTCAGCCCCGGAACGGCCATACTTACCTATACAGCAATAACAGGATGTTCAACATTTACAACTGTAACTGTAGACCCTGCCCCTCCACCAATAACCGGATCTTTAGTAGTCTGTGAATACAGTACCACTACATTAAGCGATGCAACACCAGGAGGCGTTTGGGCTTCTTCTGGGCCAACTACAGCATGGATTGGATCATCTACCGGTATTGCTACAGGTGTAGGCGGAGGAACAACCACTATCACTTATATGCTCCCGTCAGGATATTGTTTTGCAACTGCAGTACTCACTGTTAACCCGACCTCTGCAATATATACTGTTACCGGTGGCGGTAGTTTCTGTGCAGGTAGTGCAGGCATGGCTGTTGGAATCACCAATTCTGATATCGGCAGTACCTATACTTTATACAATGGAGGATCTTACGTAACTACCGTAGCAGGTACGGGTAGTGCAATAAGCTTTGGCACTATGACTACTGGAGGCACCTACACGGTTGTGGCAAATGCAGGCACCTCCTGCGCTGCAACAATGTCTGGCAGCGCAGTAATAACAGTTAATCCTGCCCCCGCTATTTATATTTTATCCGGAGGGGGAACCGTTTGCTCCGGTGGTCCCGGATTAAGCCTTGTGCTCAGTGGTTCAGATATAGGTGTCACCTATCAGCTATTCGTTTCAGGTATTGCTCTGGGATTAGCTGTTACAGGTACTGGTGCACCAATAACGTGGCCCCCAACTACTATGGCTGGCACCTACAGTGTTATTGCTACCAATACAGCTACAAGTTGTACCGCAGCTATGGGCAGCGCCACAATTACCACAGGTACTACCCCAACCGTATATTCCATAACAGGTGGTGGTAGTTATTGCTCAGGCGGATCAGGTGTACATGTTAATTTAAGCAACTCAACAGTCGGAGTATCTTACCAGTTATACAATGGAGGATCACCTGTTGGCGGTGCCCTTGCAGGAACGGCAATGATGCTTGATTTCGGATTAGAAACCGCGGTCGGTACTTACACTGTAGTTGCCAATCCAGGAACCTCCTGCTCTACCACCATGAGCGGCAGCGTTACAGTGAGTATCAGTCCGTTCCCCACAGCATATGCTGTAACGGGTGGTGGATCTTACTGTACCGGAGGTTCCGGTGTTGCTGTTGGCCTTTCCGGGTCTTCCTCCACCGACGTATATACTCTATATAATGGCGGTACATTTGTTTCGATTATATCAGGGACCGGGTCTGCTTTAAGTTTTGGCACGATATCGGCAGCCGGTACCTACACAGTCATGGCCGATGAGGGGAGTTCCTGTGGCACCTATATGACCGGGTCAGCAATAGTAAGTATAACATCACTTGTAGTGCCGGCAGTATCCATTACAGCATCACCCGGCACTACAATATGCTCAGGCGCAGTGGTAGCTTTTTCGGCCAATCCCACCAGCGGGGGCATTTCACCAACATATTCCTGGACTGTAGGTGGCACAGTTGTTGGAGCAGGCAGCATCTACAGCTACATACCCGGAGCCGGTGATGTGATTGGCGTTACCATGACTAGCAGCGCATTTTGCGCATCACCAACTACCGCTACTTCTTCAGTAACCATGACTGTTATTACCCCCACTATTACAGCTACCGCTACACCTCTCTTCTGCGGAGGAGGAGTAGATCTCACTGCTTCAGGCGGCGTTTCTTACTCCTGGTCGCCCATCACCGGCTTGCTATGCCCTTCTTGTGGTTATGATACGCTCTATCCTTCAGCTACAACTATTTACACCGTAACCGGCACCGATGGCACAGGTTGCACCGGCACTGCTACTGTAACCGTGGATGGCAACAGCATATCCGGCTATATCAGCTACACAGGCACCCCATCGGCGGGTGATTTCACCATATGGCTGGTACAATTCAACCCCATCGACAGCAGTATACTTGCAACCGATTCAACTGCAAACTGTGTGTATAACGGAATGCCCTATTATGAGTTTATGGACAAGCCAGCGGGCAATTACCTGGTAAAAGCCAAACTCAACAGCTCCATACCCGGCACTACCGGCTATGCTCCTACCTACGGACTATCCTCGGCTACCTGGGATTTGGCAGCAACTATAACACATGCAGCAAGCGCCGACTCCATGCACATTAATATGATCTATGGTACAGTGCCGGCAGGCCCCGGTTTCGTTGCCGGTTATGTGTATGCCGGAGCAGGCAAAAACACATCGGGCGATGCTCCGGCCCCTAACCTGACCATCTATCTTATAAACACTTCTGGCCAGATTGTTACCTATGCCATCACAGGTACCGATGGTTCCTATACATTCAGTGGCATTGCCGAAGGCAGTTACTACATCTACCCTGAAAGCTACAAGTATTACACCACACCTTCTGCTTTGGTTACACTTGCACCCGGCTCAGATACGGCTACTGCTATTAATTTCAAACAGCACAATACGCTGGGAACAATCACCCCCTACGATTTTACCAAAGTACCCCAGCCAGTTATCAATACCACCGGCCTCAGCATCTACCCCAACCCTACCACAGGCAACCTGAATATACTATGGACCAACCAAGCCACCGGAAATGCAACTATATCTGTTTCGGATATGACAGGCAGAGAGGTTTATACTACTTCTTATAGGATGAATGCTGCTTCCGGAAAAACAGAAATTGATCTTGGCTCATTAGAGAACGGCATGTACCTGATCAATATAAAATCAGATAAAGTACTCTATAGCGGGAAACTGGCAAGAATAAGCAACTGATAGCCACCTGCGAATAAAAACTCTCCCTGTTGCCGGGGGGGTACGCGTTAATTTCAATGCAGTTGAAACAAATGATTCAACATCAGTAATTTTTACACTCCCCTGACAATTAACGTTCCGAAGTTTGGCATAATCCATTAATGGTAAGTTAGTTTTGCCAACCTTAAATTTATTTATGAAACTGACTGCCAGATCATTTTATTATT
>Ga0364860_10678_pt1 | contig 17658 bp, 12 predicted proteins | sample ExccelAu500001D4_FD_206916 | JGI IMG/M metagenome (GOLD analysis project Ga0364860, IMG submission 206916) | Enriched cells from Trout Bog Lake Hypolimnion, Wisconsin, USA - BchlTB.Aug20.5000.01 .D4 | ecosystem: Environmental > Aquatic > Freshwater > Lake > Hypolimnion/Profundal zone | place: USA... | reverse complement strand
TCAGATCAAAGTATCCGCATCTGGCTGCAAGAAAAGAGTTTACATTCCTGGCTTCCGATGTCCGTAACCTTGGTCAATTACCCCAGGATACCACACATATTATTCACGCTGCCGCAACCTCCAACAGGGACCATTTTGCCACTTTCCCAACTGTATCGTTTGAGAATAATGTAGACTCAACCCTTCAGTTATTCCGGCTGGCAAGCCAGTTGGGTTCTATACAAAATGTGCTGCTGGTATCTTCTTCATTAGTTTACGGGAAACTTCCAAATGACCTTCATTCGGTTAAGGAGGACTCTTTTGGCGGAATTCTGAACCCACTGGATACAAACAACATTTATGCAGAATCAAAGAGGGCATGTGAATCAGCAGCGGCAGCCTTTTTAACCGAAATGAAATTGCCGATTTCTGTTGCACGGCCATTCTCCCTCGTTGGCCCATACCAATCGCTGGATTTACCCTGGGCAGTAACCGATTTTATGCAGGAAGCATTAAAAGGAGGCCCGATTAAAATCATGAGCGATGGCTCTATCGTAAGGAGCATCATGTATGCATCAGATTTTGCTAACTGGATACTGCATATCGCAGCCTTTGCCAAACCAAGAGCGGTTTATAATGTTGGCAGCCCCGAACCGGTTGATCTGCTTTCACTCGCAAAAATGATCAGGTCTTATTTTGTAAATGAACCTAAAATAATGACTTCGCTCGGCAACAATTCAATCAGCGGAGACAGGCGGGTAGTTCCAAATGTGGACAAAGCAAGGAAAGAACTGCAACTTAAAATTACTGTTAACCTTGAGCAGGCTATTCACCGTTCTATGGACTGGCATAGTTTGGGTCATAACCGTATAGTTTAATATATTGCATCCGGAATTTTCTTAACAACATATAAGCTTCAGATGAAGGTAAAGGTAAGTGACGCAATCGCAGGATTTTTCGAAAAAAACGGGATGAACCATCTGTTTGGTATCGTGGGTGCAGGTAATGTTCACATCTTTGATTCCGTTTATCAGAATCACGCTATTGAAATGATCTGTGTTCATCACGAACAGGCCGCCTGCATGGCTATGCAAACCTATTACCGCACCTGTGGCCGGGTTACCGCTTCAGTACTCACTACCGGGGCAGGTTCAAGCAATGGTATTACCGGTGTGCTGAGCGCATGGGCTGATTCTATACCATGTCTCGTGGTTTCGGGCAATGAAAATTCCAAATACATTCATCCGGGCAATAAACTGAGAATGTACGGCATTCAGGGCTATGACAGCACCTACATGGTTGAGAAAATAACCAAGTATGCCGGCAGGGTTATGGAGCCAAAAATGGTTCTTTATGAGCTGGAAAAGGCATTGTGGATTTCATTGGACCAACGCCCTGGCCCTTGCTGGATTGATATTCCAATGAATATACAGTCTTCATTTATTGAAGAGGAGGAATTATTGCATTTTATTCCGGAGTCAAAGAAACCTGAAAATAAGGCTGAGGGTTGTAAAATACTGGATGAAACTGTTGCTGATATTGTGAATGAATTGCACGCCGCAAAAAGGCCGGTGATCTGGCTGGGCCACGGTATCAAATTGAGCGGAGGTGAATCTCTTATTACAGAACTGACGACCATGGTGCCGGCAGCCTACCTGGTTTCATGGGCTGGTATTGATATGATTGACTCAGATCATCCGTTGTTATTTGGCAGGGCCGGAGTATACGGGCAACGGAGCGCCAATTTTGTTTTGCAAAACTGTGATTACCTCCTCACTATAGGCACTCGCCTGGCAATACCACAGATAGGATATGATATTACGGAGCTTGCCCGCGAAGCAAAAATAACTGAAGTGGATATTGATCCGGCAGAACTTGATAAATACCCGGAGCGGTTTAACAGAACGGTATGTGCAGATGCAACTCATTTTATAAAGCATCTGTTTGTTGCCCTCGGTCAAAACCCTGTTCCTGAAAATCATTTCAAGGTGTGGATTGACCGATGCAACCATTATAAAGCTGATTTCCCGTGGGTAGATAAGGAACATGCCGATACCAGGGGTTACATTAATTCTTACCAGTTTATGGAGCGGCTGAATGCCTGTTTTAAGCCAAACCAGATAATAGTTACCGACATGGGTACCGCCCTGCTGAGCGGGCACCAGGTATTGAAAATTAAACCGGGCCAGAGATTGATGACATCTACAGGGCTCGGTGAAATGGGCTATGGGATACCCGCTGCACTGGGTGCGTCATTTGCTACCAGCAAGGGTGAAGTGTTATGCCTCAACTGTGATGGTGGCATGATGATGAACCTTCAGGAATTACAGACTATCGCGCATTATAAGTTGCCCGTTAAGATCATCATATTTAACAACGATGGTTACCTGATGATCAAGCATACCCAGAAGAATATAGCCAAAGGAAGGTATGCCGGTGTTAATAGGAATTCAGGCGTAAGTTGCCCCGATTTCAGCAAACTGGCTTATGCTTTTGATTTCCCATCCTGGCAGGTCAGGACGTGGGAGGATTTTGATAACATGATTCCTGATTTCATGAATTGTGAAACTCCCGCAATTTGTGAGGTATTTATGGACCCTGAACAATTCTTTGTGCCGAAACTGGGCCTTTCGGTTCAAAAAGATGGTTCTTATATTTCACCAACACTGGAGGACCTTTCACCATTCTTAGACCGAGAAGTACTCGAAATAAATATGCTCGCCGGGCTGCATCCTAAATCAAAGCAGATAGAGGTATAGACGACTCGAGAAATAGTATGAATATAATTATTACATTTATTCATTTGTCTGATTTAAAATAAAGTCTGAATTAGTTATTATTTCTTGAAATTCATCGAATATTTTTTTTATATTCGTTCTTATTATTTATTCTTAAAAAAATAAGCCTATGAAACTCGTTTCAATTTTTGTCGCCTTTTTATCTATTTTTTGTTTTGCAAAGGCCCAGACTGTTCCCGCTTACGTTCCATTAAGTGGATTGGAGGCGTGGTATGCATTCGATAGCAGCGCCGCAGATTCCAGCGGCAACGGTAATAATGGAACGGTATATGGCGCCACTGCGGTACTTGATAGATTCGGACATCCCTATTCCGCGTATTATTTCAATGGCATAAGCAATTCGATTATAATTCCATCCAGTTCTTCATTAAACATCACTTCCGATATTACATTGTCAGCTTGGGTAAAGTCAGATTTTATCATAGGCTCCCAGGAAATCATTTATTTCAGAGGGGACAACAGAAGTGCCTATGACCCCTATTTGATTTATATAACTTACGATTCCGTTATTTTCCTTCGGAATACCGGCGCAGGGTATGTTTTTAACCAGGTGGCATTCCCTAAATCTTTAATTGACACCACATCTTTCCATCAGATTGTTGGCACTTTAGGGGAAGACGATACAATGAAAATTTATCTGGACGATCAGCTTATGAAAACTGCCTACAGGCCAGGAGCAATAAGCTATTATACAGATTCAGCTCATAATACTGTGGGCGCTTGTGATTATGGTACCTGGCAATTTTTTAAAGGTACAATAGATGATATCGGTACCTGGAACAGGCGATTAAGTGATTGCGAAATAAGTAAACTATATTATGCAATTCCCACTTTCATTACTGCAAATCCTTTGGATTTCTCAGTTATCCTTGGAAGCCCAGCTACTTTCAATATCACTGATACCGGGGGAACCGCGACCTACCAATGGCAGGAGAATTCTGGCACAGGTTTTGTAAACCTGATTGGTTCCGGTTTCTATTCCGGTGTTACAACAAAAACCCTGACAATTAATCCGGTAGCCGGGGACATGTGCAACTATTTATACCGGTGTATACGTAATAGTGGTACCTGCGTTGATACTTCACTGGCAGGGAAATTGGTATGCTCCTCAACGGGTATAAGCAATCTCAGCTACGGTGAAGAGTCCGGCTATATTAACGTCAGCCCCAATCCCGGCGATGGGCGCTTTATAATTTCAGGATCAATGCAGGCAGGAAATGATGGAACTATTACCGCCGACTTTTTCGACCTTATAGGTCAGAAAATTTACTCAAGAATTTTACATCCTGTAAAAAACAGCATTAATGAACAGTTTTTCCTAAGCAAAATATTGCCAGCAGGCACCTATTTTCTTAGGCTACATTCTGAAAATGAACAGAAGTCTGTTAGGATTATCGTAAATAAAGCCGGATAAATATTATTTTTATCCTGCAAAACTTAAAATCGTTCGGCTGAAACCCTCCTGCACGGTTACCACTGGCGCCCAGCCCAATAGTCTTATTTTATTGATGTCGGGAGAATTCCGGTTTATCGGACTTTTCAGGTAATTGTTGTCCAATTTTAGGCTAGACAATACTACTTTCAGGTTTAGTTCAGGATACAATCCCACCAGTATATCAGCCAGCTCAAGTACACTATATTCTTCATGGGGGTTACCCACATTGTAAGCTTGTCCGTTTTCACCCTTTATCAATACAGTCAGAAAGCCCAGGATGGCATCGGAGAGATAGCAAAAAGGCCTCCTTGCGCTGCCATCGCTTTTCATCACAATATCCTGTTTGTTCACAATATTGGCTACAAAGTCGGCAAAAACCCGGCCGTCATCCAGTGCCATCCCTGGCCCGTAGGTATGAAATGGCCTTACAATTTTAGCTGGAACACCATATTGCGCATGGTAACTCACACATATATTCTCCCCCATTCTTTTGCTTTCACCATAACACGCACGAACCTTTGCGCAATTCAGATAACCAAAGGTATCTTCCATAATAGGGATATCTTCCGCTTTTACTTCCCCGTAAACTTCACCAGAACTGAAATACAGAAACGATTCCACATCATTTTTCCTTGCCAACTTTATCAGGTTGATGGTACCCAGCAAATTGGCATTTAAAGTACCTACCGGATCAGGCCCGAAGTATTTCGGACTGGCCTGACTGGCAGCATGAATAATAAAATCAATTTTATCATCCATATCGAATGGCTCGCTTACATCCTGCACCAATATCCTTAGAGCAGGGTGTGTTATTAAATGTCTGAACCTTATTTCTGCTTTCTGTTTGTTTCTTACTAATGCAATTACATTTGTATTGAAGGAACGGTCCAATGCCAGAAAGGTCTCAACAAGGTAGGCTGGCAAAAAACCATTTGCACCTGAAATGAGTATGGTTTTATTTTTAAATCTATCCCAGGAATAAAAACCTGCCAGGATCAGATCAATATCTTCTTTAATTATCCTATTCAAAAGAATTGAAATTAAGGTTATTGGGATATTCTGATTATACTTGTTCGCATAATTGCAATTAAGGCAATTTGCGGATAAGCAGCAAAATTACTACTTTTAGGCAATCTATTCTGATTGAAGTTAATGGGCATTAATTCCTTTATGAAAAAACATATATCTGTTATTACTCCTTGCTACAATGAAGAAGGTAACGTGGCATTACTTATAGAAACAATTGGTAAAATATTCGAAAAATTACCCCAATACACCTACGAACATGTATTAATTGATAATTGTTCAACCGATAGTACACCCGAAATTCTGCGAACAATTACTGCTAATAATAAGCATGTAAAAGTTATTTTTAACGAACGTAACTTCGGATGGATCAGGTCGCCTTTTTATGGACTGATCCAGTGTCATGGTGATGCCGTTATATATATGGTTTCTGATTTTCAGGAACCTCCCGAACTGATTCCTCAATTTCTTGAAAAATGGGAAGAAGGATTTAAAATTGTCATTGGCATAAAACAACAAAGCAAAGAAAACCGGTTTATGTTTGCTGTAAGAAAGTTTTTTTATAACATTTTGGCTAAGGCATCGGATGGTGAGCCCACAATCAAAAATTTTACTGGTTTCGGGCTTTATGATAAGAAATTCATTTCTATAATCAGGGACCTCGATGATCAATACCCATACCTCAGAGGTCTGGTTTCAGAGTTGGGTTTCAAGAGATTCGAAATCCCATATGTTCAGCCGACAAGATTTGCCGGAAAAACAAGTTCCAACTTTTTCAGGCTTTATGATGTTGCCATTCTGGGCCTTACCAATCATTCAAAACTACCACTGCGGTTATCCGTTTTTGCCGGGTTCTTTTCAGCTATTCTGAGTTTACTGGTAGCAATAGGTTATTTCATTTATAAACTGATATTCTGGTACGATTTTTCTGTTGGCATAGCCCCGATGGTTATCGGCGTATTTTTCTTTTCTTCTGTCCAGTTGTTCTTTATAGGCATTATTGGCGAATATATAGGCGCAATCCATACACAGGTAAGGAAAAGGCCGCTGGTGATTGAAAGAGAACGAATAAATTTTGATTAAAAAACCCCTCTTTTCTGGATTTTTTAATATTTGGCCGATCAGACGTTACTTCCTGCTTACAATTATTTTATAATTTTTGCAGATTGTTTCAGAGCTTATGGTCAACACATATATCCCTTCATTTAGCAATGATAAATCCAACTTTGCAGAACCATTGATTGTATTAATATGCGCTAATGATATACTGAAAACTTTCTGCCCGGTAATATTTTTTATTGCTACCGATGCATTTCCGCCTTGCCAGTCAGACCAATCTAAAGTAAGTTCTGTTGATACAGGATTGGGGAAGATTTTGAAAGCAGGAGAATTCGCGGGCATGCTGATACCGGTATTGCAATCATTAACTTCAATATAATGCATTGCAATAGCAGTTCCACACATATTTGTAACACTATACAATACTGTATCCGGCCCTGTAACCAATCCCATCACTTCCCCGGTTGCAGTAACACTGACTCCTGCATTACTGGTGCTCCAAATGCCCATGACACCCGTAACATCAGTCACTTTAATTGAATCGCCTTTACAAACATCTGCAGGGCCATTTACTACACCTGCAATAGGTTGTGGATTTATAGTAACATGAATGGTAGTTGTATCCCAGTTTACACCATCGGTAATAACAACTTTGAAACTATCATTGCCAGTATATCCAACAGTGGGAGTATATGTTAAACCTACAGGTATCATCTCCGAACCGGTCGAAATGGTAGTATATGCTACAGTAGCCATCCCATGTGCCGCCACCAAAAGGCTGCTCCATGTTTCGGTCTGTCCCGCATCAGGGTCATTTACAGCCAATAAAGTATCAATTGAAACGGCAGAAGTAGATTCTATTACCTGGCAAAAAATAAGATTCTGGTTTTTCCCGTTTACAAAGGAAGGAGGAGTGTTTGCTGTTATTGGTGGTGTTATTTTCCTGATACGCCTATTATTCATCTCACCGATGTAAATATTTCCTGCAGCATCAGCGCCAGGGGTATTGGGATAATTTAATTCAGCAAGCACAGGGTCTCCGCCATCACCGCTGAAGCCGGCGGTACCGCTTCCGGCAATAGTACTTATTATTCCGGCAGGAGTTATTTTTCTTACCCGTTCATTATATGTATCAGCGAAATATATATTTCCAGATGCATCACAATTTATTCCTGATGCGCCGGAAAGCAACGCGGCTGTAGCTGGTCCGCCGTCTCCACCAAAGCCAGCGACCCCTGTGCCCCCATAAGTAGTAATTATTCCGGCCAGGTCAATTTTGCGGATCACATTATTCATAAAATCAGTGAAATAAACATTTCCGGCAGGGTCAGCTGTTATTTCATCTGGCAAATTTAATTGGGCCAGAGTAGCAGGGCCGCCATCCCCGGAGTATCCCGACGTACCATTACCGGCAATTGTGGCAATAATACCAGAAGTATTCACCTTCCGGACATAATTTGTACCTTGATCAGGAATATAAATATTACCAGCCAAATCAACACCTATGCCATCTGGTGTTGAAATTTTTGCCAAAGTAGCCGGGCCACCATCTCCACTATGGCCTGCTATTCCTATACCAGCATAGGTGGTAATAATACCGGCAGCATTAACTTTACGGATCCTTGAGCTGCCGTTTTCGGCAATAAAAACATCAGTCCCGAATGTTGCAATCCCGGTAGGACCGCTGATTCCAGCGGCTGTAGCTGGTCCGCCATCGCCTCCATATCCGCTTCCATTACCGGCAAATGTGGTAATAATACCTGTTGGGCTTACCTTTCTAACCCTGTTGGCAGCTATATCTGATACATACACATTTCCCACAGCATCAACAGCCAATCCCCAGGGTGCATTCATAGATGCAATAGTAGCCGGTCCGCCATCACCCGAAACTCCGCTCAGGCCATCACCTGCATAGGTAGTAATTACCTGCGCATTAATAGAAATCGATTGCAATCCTATAGCTAAAGAAATTACAAACAAAGCCTTAAAATTCAGTATAGCTTTTTTGCCGGATGCGGCAATTTTTTGATGGGATTGCTTCCATGATTGTATTTTTATCATAAGATCAGTTTTGGTGGGTATAAAAAATATCAAATGCAATATACATATAAAAGATCATAAAAAGTTATGAGGATTATTTTTTAAATCCGCTAATTAAAAATTCTTTACCCTTATTTTCTGAAAAAAATTGCAGGTTCATCAGGATAATAAATTATATACTTTAACAAGAAAATACGCTGAATGCTGATTTTTCAATTGCCAATTCATACATAACATTATTTTATCTAAAAAACTACTTTCTCCTATCTGGTCCTAAAATGACAATGCAGCATTTTCATGCTCTATATTTGCAGCGCTTAAGATGAATAATCCCGGAACAGATTTGTATATTTTATGAAAAAAATATTTTCCGGGATTTATCCTCAACAGATTATAATGGAAATACCCTGTTAAATATTTATACCATTTTCCTGATTACAAAAATTAATGATCCGTTTTTAAAAATGAACAACCAGCTATCCAACATTAAGCTCCGCGACTGGACCGAAACCAAGGCACACTCCAGCTGGCAGATTTTCAAAATCATGGCCGAATTTGTTCAGGGGTTTGAGACCCTGGCAAAAATAGGGCCCTGCATTTCCATCTTTGGTTCGGCACGCACCCAGCCGGGCCATAAATATTACGAACTGGCTATGGATATCGCCAAACGCCTGGCCGAAGAGGGTTTTGGCATCATCACCGGCGGAGGACCCGGTATAATGGAAGCGGCTAATAAAGGGGCTAGTCTGGCATCAGGGCGCAGTGTGGGGCTTAATATAGCATTGCCATTTGAGCAATCCAGCAACCTCTATATTAACCGCGACACCTCTATGAATTTCGATTACTTTTTCGTGCGCAAGGTAATGTTCACTAAATACTCCCAGGGCTTCATAATGATGCCCGGCGGATGGGGTACTATGGATGAGTTTTTTGAAGTAGCTACCCTGATCCAGACCCGAAAATTCACCCAGACACCGATGATATGTATGGGCACTACCTACTGGAACGGCCTCTTTAACTGGATGCGTGAAACCATGCAGGATGGCGAAAACAACATCAGCCCCGGCGACCTTGAGATGATAAAGGTTTTTGATACTGCCGAAGAAGTGGTGGACTATATCCGCGAGTTCTATTCGCACAATAAATTGCAGCCAAACTTCTAAATTCCAAAATCCAAATCCCAAATCCCAAATCCCAAATCCCAATAAATAAAATGACCACTTCCCTTTTAGCAAGACCCATTGAAGAATATGCCGAACATTTCACCACTGCCGAGTCGCAGGTACTGGCTTCCCTTAACCGTGAAACCAACCTTAAAAGGGGCGATGCCATTATGCTCTCCGGGCATCTGCAGGGAGGAGTGCTATCTATGCTCAGCCATATGATCAGGCCACACAGGGCTCTGGAAATAGGCACCTTCACTGGCTACTCAGCTATATGCCTGGCTCAGGGGCTGCAACCTTGCGGCATTTTGCATACCATTGAGATTGATGAAGAACTCCATGACATTGCAGCGAGTTATATTGAAGGCGCAGGTTTGCAGACTAAAATTGTACAACACACAGGCATTGCTTCGGCCATAATCCCGGAGCTGAATGAAACCTTTGACCTGGTATTCATAGATGCCGACAAACTGAATTACGAACGCTATTACGACCTTGTTTTTGATAAAGTGCGTCCGGGTGGATTTATTATTGCCGATAATGTACTTTATGATGGTGAGGTTGTTTTACCGGAAGGCCAGCAGAGCAAGAATGCCCGCGCCATAATGGGATATAACCAAAAAGTAAAGGCTGATAAACGAGTGGAACACCTGCTGCTGCCGGTAAGAGATGGACTGATGATAGTGAGGAAATTGGTGAGCTAACTAAGCCACTGATGTCCTATTTTACCACGCCTATCATTGCCCCGAAATTACCACCCGTATCATTTATGTGAAGCTGTGGCAGGTACATTCTGGATATCGCCCCATCCAGGAATAGGGCATTGTCGCATTTCAAATCATCTTTGAAAAGACTGGCAAAATCATAAAAATTCACCAGTTCCTGCGATATTGCAAAAACTACCCTTCCCTGTCCGTTAACGCCAACCCCGCTTCTGATATTAATATTGGCCGACCCATCAGTGAAATTATTGTTCACCACTCCTTTATGCACCAGCATTGGGCCTGATTGGGTGGCGTAGATTGCTTGCCTATTATAATCGCTGAATTCCTGCGAAGAAACCACTTTTGCATCCGATTTTGTAAGCAGAAAAACACCATTGGGCTGCATAAAGAAATTGCCTGTACCATTAGTAGCAAGAGTAATAGATTTTACCTGCCTGCCATTTTCTATATACAGGCCGCAAGGCACATTTTCAGGTGTATACATACCTGCATTTGTGGCCATCAGCAATTCATGCCCCTTTGCGTTCACATGTTGCTTCAGATTACCCAGGCTCCTCAGTTTTTCATTCTGCCCGTTTCTCCAGAACAACTGAATCTTGTCCTTTGGATAATCGGCAACATATACCGCATAACGGCGCCCCCTGTACTCAATAATTCTGGCCTGACCAAAGCCTGATAACGAAGCCATGCAAAGCCAGAGAAGTAGCAAACAAACTGGAATCTTATTGTTATTTTGGACCATTAATCTGATCATTAATTCAAATGCATTCAAACATTATGACTATCCAATTTACTGTGCAGAATCGTAATTACGATATACTTTGTTAAGCCTGAATCGTTAGTCCTTTCATTGTATCATGCTATTAATTACCCTGATTTACAGCCTGGTTTTATTCTCCATAAATTCAATAATCCATTCACTATAACGCATTCGCCAGTTTCGAACCAATTCGCTTACCTGCCAGCACCATCAGTTTTTCAGTTATAGTCTTTGCGTCCTCCACATATCCGTCAGGCAGATTAGATGGCAGCTCATTTGTGCCTATAATATCGCCGTCTCTATATGCCTTTAACCGGGCAATTTCAAAGCTCTGGTCTTTCACCCACTGACTGATAGATGTATTCTTGTATAGTTCAGGTAAACTCTGGTCTGAGTAATTACTGTTACCCATCAGCACCAGAGCCTTAGCAGGTGCAGTAGTTACATCGCTTACAAAAATATTGTTCCAGAAACTATACAAATCAATAGTGGTTGATGCATAGGATATATAGGTTGCCCGCCCGCCAGCATCACCTTTCGGATGCCTGCTGTCAAACATTGTAATGCAATTCATTGGCTGATGGACATCTGCTATAAGATGCATAATCCAGCAAACATCAATAGCTTTCTGCGGACCATTTGGTTCCGAGCCAATTTTTTGAAGCAAATCAGTAAGTACCTGCTCTGAGTTGGGAGTAATGGGGTTTGCCCCCTGAATGGAACTGCCTTCAGGTATAAATGGATAATCTACCCTATGCCATAAAGTCATCGGGAAGGTACCATAAGAAGAATCTTTGGCATCCTCAGGAAAATTACTGGCAAGCATAAACAGCATGGCATCATACTGCTCGCCGCCCAGGCCCTTAAGATGGCTGGTCCATATCGGATTATTGATCCAGGGATGGAACTTAAGGATATTGTGTATTTTAGGAATCGTTCCGGGCCGGTAGGTCTCCAGATAATAAAATGCTATTGCCCCTGCTATATAATGCCCACCAGCATTCCATCCGAAACTCATAAAAGGGAAAAACAATAAAATAATTAAGGACCTGAGTAACTTCATAAGCAATCAAAATTCTGCATTAAAAGTAACTTTTATCAAAATGGAATCCAAAACCATGCTTATATCACAATTATACAATTTATATTCAGCAATCTGAATTAAAAATATTTTCATTTAATACTTAGTATAGCTTTCAAAATAATTCCTACAATATTGCGAAGTTATTTTTCTGTTTATCGATAGATGCCTGCAAGGGCACGAGCGAAGCTCATCTGCGAATAATGCATTAGTTAATTACTTTTACAACGAATAGAAACTGGAAAAAAACAAGTAAGATTGTAGGAATTATTTTGAAAACTTCACCTACATATTAGGCTTCTTTATTACAAGGAGAAACGAACTTTAATTTTATAGTTCATTGATTAATTTTACAGAAAAGTAAAAATTGATTTGTTTTCGTAAATTCGGTTTTTTCAAACATCAAAAATGAAATATAACTTCAAAGTTTTTTTTTCCGGCAATCTTTTATTGGGATTTATCGGTACTAGCATTGTTTTTTTCTCCTCTATTATAAATATTCAAGCCCAAAACCTCTCCCGCTATGTTGACCCATTTGTTGGCACAGGCGGCCATGGCCATACTTACCCTGGCGCCACAGTGCCCTTTGGCATGGTGCAGTTAAGCCCGGACAATGGTACAGAAGGCTGGGACTGGTGCAGCGGCTATAATTACGGCGATTCCACAATTGCCGGGTTCAGCCATATGCACCTGAGCGGCACCGGCTGCGGAGACTGGTGCGACATATCGGTAATGCCCAATAATGGACTGATACCAGATACTGCCCGGAATTTCAGAGTAAAGTTCAGCCATGAGAATGAGCAGGCAAAGTTGGGCTATTACTGTGTGCTGCTGGATAACGGCATTAAAGTGGGGCTGACCGCTACAGAGCGGTGCGGGCTGCATCGTTATCAATTTCCAGATGGCAGCAAACCTGTTATCTCTTTTAACCTCGCTTTCGGTATCAACTGGGACAGCACAACGGCAGCAGAAATTACTAAAGTGAATGATTCAACGGTTGTAGGATACCGGTATTCGCAGGGTTGGGCGCACACACAGCGGGTCTATTTTGCTGCCCGCACCTCAGTGCCATTCAGCCAATTATATACTTATAAACCCAAACGGTTCAAAGACCCTGTAACCGGCAACCTGAATGTGCAGAATGGTGAGCTGATTTTCGAAAACAGTCATGGCAAAACAATCTTGATGAAAGTTGCCCTATCATCGGTGAGTACCGATAAAGCGCTCATAGCCCTAAAAGAAATCAGAGACTGGAATTTTGATGCGGTGGTCAGCAGTGCGGCCCGGAAATGGGAAGCTGAAATGGACAAGATAGTGGTAAAGACAAGTGATGACCACCTGAAACGTATATTCTATAGCGGTTTGTACCATACATGCATGGCGCCGGTTTTATACAGCGATAAAGATGGTGAGTACAAAAATGCCAACGATAAAATCATCAGGAAGAAAAAAGGCCAGCGCTATACCGTATTTTCATTGTGGGACACATTCAGGGGGCTTAACCCGCTTTTTACACTCACACAGCCAGAACGCAATGTGGATATCCTGAATAGTATGCTTGAATTCAGTGATGAAAACGGACTGCTTCCTGTATGGGACTTGAGTACATTTGAAACAGGCTGTATGAGTGGATATCATGCAGTGCCTGTGCTGGCTGATGCGGTGCTGAAAAACACCCCAGGGCTTGACCCGCAACGGGCATATGCTGCTATGCGTAAAACCGCTTTCCAAACTGTAAGGGGCACTCCCGACTATATAAAATATGGCTACCTGCCACAGGATAAAGGCAGCTACAGTGTAACGATAAGCCTTGAATATGCTTTCGACGATTGGTGCATAGCACAGGTGGCCAAAAAGCTGGGCAAAATGGAAGATTACAAAATATTCATGGACAGGGGAATGGCTTATAAACAACTGTTTGATAAACAATCCGGCTTTATCAGGGGACGCAATTCAGATGGCAAGTGGGTAATGCCGTTCGACCCTTATGCTACCTCAACCGAAGGCAAATCAATGTATGAGGAAGGGAATGCATGGCAATACACTTTCTTTGTGCCTCATGATGTGAGGGGCCTGGCAAAGGAGTATGGCAGCTATGATAAATTTGTGGAAAAACTGGATTCTCTCTTTTCAGTTTCATCGGCAGTAAAAGGCGAAAGCGCCCCACCCGATGTGAGCGGGCTGATAGGCCAGTATGCACATGGCAATGAGCCCAGCCACCATATAGCATATATGTACAGCTTTGTAGGCCAGCCCTGGAAAACTCAGGAACGCATCAGGTATATTGTAGACTCAATGTATCACGACCACCCCGACGGCTATGCCGGTAATGAAGACTGCGGGCAGATGAGCGCCTGGGCGGTATGGAGCATGATGGGCATGTATCCTGCAAATCCGGCCACCGGGCAGTATGTATTCGGCAGCCCGATGTTTGATGAGGTAAGCATCAAACTGCCTGCAATGAAGCAGATGGTGATAAAAGCTAAAAACAACCGCAAAGACCGGCCTTATATACAAAGCGTAACGCTGAACGGCAAACCCTACAATAAATCTTACATTGACCATGCCGTGCTGATGCAGGGCGGCACATTGGAATTTGTAATGGGTGATAAACCCAATAAACACTGGGGCAATACTCCTGAGAGCTGGCCTTCATCAGTGAATTAAAGTCAATACCGTAATCTTATGATTCCCAATCTTTCTCAACGACCTTATTGGCAATATTAAAATGATGAGTAAAACACAAAAATATAAACTCAAATACCCTTGGCTGGTAAAAAATAAACAATCTATTTTTTACATTTTCCTTTTTGTCCTTTTCCTAATCCCCAAAATATCATTTTCCCAAACGGCTGAAGAATACTACAAAAAAGGAGTTACAAAATATACCCTGCATGACTTTAAGAATGCTGCATCTGATTTCAGTAAAGTGATTGAGTTTGATCCTAAGAATGTTAATGCACTCATTTACAGAGGCAATTGCAAATCGAATCTTAACGACAATAAGGGCGCATTGGAAGACCTGACAAAAGCAATAGAAATAAATCCAAAAGAAGCCTTAGCCTATTACAACAGAGGCCATGTAAAAGATGATTTAAAAAACTATTCCGAAGCAATAAGTGATTATGATAAAGCGATAATATTGGATAGTAATGATGCATTTTTTTTCAATAGACGCGGGCTGGCAAAAGCAAACATAATGGATTATATAGGAGCAATAACAGACTTTAATTTAGCTATAAAATTAAACCCAAAAGACTTGGGGTCTTACTTAAACAGGGGCAATTCAAAATGTAAACTTAGAGATTATAAAAGCGCCATTGAAGACTTTAACAAAGTAATAAGTATGCAGCCAGATTTTATGGACGCTTATTTTAACAGAGGGCTTGCCGAAATTACCTTGAAACAAAAGGATAAAGGTTGTGAAGACTTTAAAAAGGCCAAATCTCTGGGTGATAAAGAAGCAGATGAAATGATCAAAATTTACTGCCACTAAAAACCTTACCCTGCAAATTTGCCCCACAAACGAGAGAACTTCTTCTTTTAATCTTTTACTGATTTTTCTGTAACCGGAACAGATCATCACGTAGCCGTGCCGCCTCCATAAAATCCAGCTCTTTGGCCGCCTTCTCCATAGCCTTTTTGGTCTGGGCTATCTTTTTATCGCGCTGGGTTGCGCTCATGCCGTATTCACTTTCCGGCTCAGCAGCTATAGGCAACAGGCCATCACTTATGGCATATTCATTCTTCTCATCATAGCCCTTTATGTCAAGTACACTACCCTGCTGCATAATCTCCTGTATGCTCTTCTTTATGGTCATTGGGGTTATGCCATGGTCCAGGTTATATCTTATCTGTTTCTCCCGCCGGCGGTCAGTTTCATCAATGGTCCGCCGCATGCTGTCGGTAATTTTATCGGCATAAAATATCACCAGCCCATCCACATTCCTTGCCGCACGGCCTGCCATCTGAGTCAGCGAACGTTCATCTCTCAGAAAGCCCTCCTTATCGGCATCCAATATAGCCATGAGGCTCACCTCGGGCAGGTCCAGCCCTTCGCGCAGCAGGTTCACGCCCACCAGCACATTGATATTGCCCAGCCTCAGGTCGCGGAGTATCTCTACCCGCTCCAGTGTATCTACTTCGCTGTGAATATACTTTGAGTTGATGTTTATGCGCTTCAGGTATTTATCCAGTTCCTCGGCCATACGCTTGGTGAGGGTAGTTACCAACACTCGGTCTCCCTTTTTCACCCGTTTGTCTATTTCATCCAGCAGGTCATCAATCTGGTTTATACTTGGCCTTATCTCAATCGGAGGCTCCAGCAGTCCTGTAGGCCTAACAATCTGCTCTACAACTACCCCACCCGTTTGCTCCATTTCATACTTGCCGGGTGTGGCGCTGATGAACAACGCCTGGTGCAGCTTGGTCTCAAACTCATAAAAGTTAAGAGGGCGGTTGTCCAATGCCGATGGCAGCCTGAAACCATAATCCACAAGGGTCATCTTGCGGCTGCGGTCGCCGCCATACATGCCGCTGATCTGGGGAATAGTTACGTGGCTTTCATCTATCACCAGCAGGAAGTCATCGGGGAAATAATCGAGGAGACAGAAGGGCCGGGCGCCGGGTTTCCTCCTGTCCAGAAAGCGGGAATAGTTCTCAATACCGCTGCAGTATCCCAGCTCCTGAATCATCTCGAGGTCGTAACTCACCCTTTCTTTAATGCGTTGTGCTTCTATATGCTTACCTATTCTTTTAAAGTACTCCACCTGGGCATTCATCTCGTCCTGTATTTCATACATGATCTGCTGCATCTGCTCCTTGGGGGCTATATAGAGGTTGGCAGGGAAGATGGCAGCCTCATCTACGGCTATGATGCGCTTACCTGTTTCGGGTTCAAAAGTCTCAATCTCTTCTATTTCATCTCCGAAGAAAGTTATGCGGTAGCCATAATCTACATAGGGCAGGTTCACATCCACAGTATCGCCGTTTACCCGGAATGTGCCCCGTGTAAAGTCGCCCTGGCTGCGGTTATAGAGCGAGTTGACCAGCAAATGCAGAAAGTGGTTGCGGCCTATATTATCACCTTTCTTAAACCGGATAATACTGTTGGCATACTCAGTGGGGTTACCAATACCATATATGCACGATACCGATGCCACAACCAATATATCGCTCCGCCCGCTCAGCAGGCTGCTTGTAGCCCTTAGCCGCAGCTTCTCCAACTCTTCATTTATGCTCAGGTCCTTCTCTATGTAAGTATTGGACACCGGCATATATGCTTCGGGCTGGTAATAATCGTAATAGCTTACAAAATACTCCACTGCATTGTCAGGGAAGAACTGTCTGAACTCGCCATAGAGCTGGGCCACCAGTGTCTTGTTATGCGTGAGCACCAGGGTAGGCTTTTTAATTTCCTTGATCACATTGGCCACTGTAAATGTCTTACCTGAACCGGTTACCCCCAGCAGTACCTGAAATTTTTCGCCCTCATTTATGCCTTTAACCAATTGCGCAATCGCTTCCGGCTGATCGCCGGCGGGCTCATACGGACTATGTATCTGGAACTGCATGGGTACAAATTTCGTGATT
>Ga0364860_10676_pt1 | contig 17694 bp, 19 predicted proteins | sample ExccelAu500001D4_FD_206916 | JGI IMG/M metagenome (GOLD analysis project Ga0364860, IMG submission 206916) | Enriched cells from Trout Bog Lake Hypolimnion, Wisconsin, USA - BchlTB.Aug20.5000.01 .D4 | ecosystem: Environmental > Aquatic > Freshwater > Lake > Hypolimnion/Profundal zone | place: USA... | reverse complement strand
TTCTGGTCCGCTGTTAACCCACTATCTGCAAATATTCTTTGTCTCGGGTCGCTTTGGCTGAGAATAGCTGGTTTATCTGTAAAAAATTGTTGCTTTAGCTGATCCCAGTAGAGTTCTTTGCACCATAATGTATCTTTTCTTACATTAAACACAATCACACTATCCCTTAAATATACTTTCCTTTCATTTTCAAAATAACGCCCATAGGTGGAGAACAACTGACTCTGCACTTTTAAAGCACTGTCGTAAAAATCAACATGCAGGCTTTTGGGAAATTCCACCCGTTCAGAATCCTGCAAATAACGGTACATTACCGGAGCGGTCAGTTTGGCTTTTACTTTACCATTCTGACTAATATAGGCCACAATTTTAGTGCCTTCCTCCACACCAATCCTTTTTTTGCCCAATGCCTGCACTTCCCTGATATCATTTTCACAGGCAGAAACCACCAGTATAATAATAAAGGCCAGGCAAATTTTAGGTAATGGTTTAAAGAATGTGCTCATATATAATACCGCAAACTTAGGGCATCGCCCTGATTATGTTGATATAGGAATACTTAAAATTGTTACACTATCAGCTCAGGGGTTGTTTATTTCGCTGATGGCCAGTAAACCTTTGTATAGCAGATAGGGGTCTGCCATTATTTTATTTTTTAAATGGGGCAGAAAAAAGTCCATATCCCCGCCGGTCAGGAATACTTTCAGGTGGTTGAATTTTTCATTATAGGCATCAATAATCCCGTCAATTTCCTTTGCCATCCCCAGTAATACCCCGCTGAGCAGGTTGGTTTTGGTATCATAGCCTATCAGGGGAAAATTATGTTCAGCAATGATTTCCGGCAATAAAGCAGTTTGTTCATGCATGGCTTTAAAGCGCATAATCATACCCGGTGAAATACTTCCACCCAGAAACTGGTGAAAGGAATTAATAAAATTATACGTGATACAAGTGCCCAGTCCAATAGCCAGGCAATGATTTTCAGGAAACAGGTCAACAGCAGCCGCACAGATAGCTAACCGGTCTGCCCCAATGGTTTCCGGTTTACCCACCGGAGTGGTAAGGGGTAACAGGCTTTGATGATTCAATACATGAAATGTTGTTTTTGCTGCCAGTATGTTTTCAATAGATGGATTATGCCTGATTACTGATGAAAGGATGGCTTTCTGTGGCTGATAGTTTGCAATGATGGCTTCAATAGTTTCATCCCGGTCATTTTCCAATACAATCAGTTCTTTAATTTCCCTGTCATCAAAAACGGCACATTTCAGACGGGTATTTCCAAAATCAAAGCACAATGTTGTCATGTTATCAGTTTACAGGTCAAAATTAAAGCCTTTCAATTCTCTGAAATGACCATTCAGTTTTATTTTTTCTTTCAGGTTTTCAATACCACCAATCATCGGCAATACTTTTTTAAGATGCCTTTTTAAATATTCCAATCGTTGATTTTCTTTTAACAACAGTAATAACTCATATTCTTCTTTCAGGGACAATCCTGCATGATGCGCTATATCATAACTCACCAGTTCTTCATCAGGTTTCTTAAAATCTTTGGTAATATTTAAAAGTTCGTGCATTTTACGGATACTTTTTAAGGTATTCCGCATCATTACTGTATGCCTGGATTCATCATTGGGCGGATAATTTACAATGGCACCGCTATATAGTTTTTCAGGTATTTCCTTTACTATTTCCAGTATACTGAAGATACGGATACCCCTGGTCTGAATATCCATCTTTCCGTCCTCATATGTTTTAACAATTGCAGCAACCGATACCAAAGTGCCCATTTCTGCCAACCCTTTGTCCAGTACCACCGGAATGCCAAAAGGTTTTTTTTCCTTAAAACATTCTGTAATCAATTGCCGGTAACGGGATTCAAATATGTGCAGGTTCAGGTGCTCTCCCGGATACACTACCGTATTTAAAGGGAAAATGGGAATAAAATTGATCATTGTTATAAAAATACTTAAACTGCCTGCAATAAAATGAAATTTTCAGTAGCAGAAAATTTTCTGTTCTTTGCAATGAATTATCCGGTTACAATTTTTCTGAAAGTATCCTTTCAATATAAAAATCGGGATGCTTAGTGTAAAAGGATAACCCGGTTCTGAATCTGCCTCAAATTGCATAACAGATGTTAATTACACAAATACAAATTAATAAAGTTCAGCGCAGTACGGTGCTGAACCCTTTATTCTCTATACTGATACCTTCCTGGAATAATTTGCCCTACCTGCAATTATGTATCGAAAGTATCCGCAAAAATTCTGTTTATCCGCACCAGATTATTGTCCATATAAATGAAGGGAAAGAGGGTACCCTGGAATGGGTGCAGTCACAACCTGATATAGATTATTCATTCAGTGCAGAAAATATAGGAATCTGTTATGCCTTAAATTATGCGGCCACCTTAGCTGTTACAGATTATATCCTGTATATGAATGATGATATGTATACCTGCCCCCATTGGGATGAGGCCCTGCATAAAGAAATTCTATCCATTGGCCATCTGTATTTTTTCCTTTCCGGCACCATGATAGAGCCTTACGATACGGGAAATGCCAGTGTCATTTATAAAGACTTTGGCACAGATATAGCATCTTTCAATGAAAAAGCCTTACTGGAAAACTATGCTTCCCTGGAAAAGGCCGACTGGTCCGGCGCTACCTGGCCACCCAATATTGTTCATAAAGATATCTGGGATATGGTTGGCGGTTATAGTACTGAATTTCATCCGGGTATGTATTCCGATCCCGACTTTTCCATGAAACTTTGGAAACTGGGTATTCGTTTATTTAAAGGTGTGGGTGACTGTAAAGTCTATCATTTTTCAGGAAGGTCTACTAACAGGGTCAATAAAAATAAAGGGTATTATACTTTTATTCAGAAATGGGGCTTTCATTCCGGGTTTTTTAATAAGCAGTATCTTAAAAGAGGCGAACCTTTTATACCCGCATTGAAAGAACCGGCAGAAAGCTGGGTACATTCTGTAAAGAATTTATACAAACGTATCATCGCTTCTTTTCAATAAAATGACAAAGAAGCAAAAATATTACTGCAATATCACTTGAATCATACTTTAAGCATTCAGCATCTTCATGAAAACAACTATATGAAAATTTCAGGTTTTACCATCATAAAAAATGCCATCATTAATGATTATCCGGTAGTGGAAGCGATACGTTCTGTGCTGCCATTGGTGCATGAAATGATCGTTGCAGTGGGCGATTGTGCGGATGATACCAGGGCAATGATTGCTGCTATCGGGTCTGATAAAATTAAAATCATTGATACAGTATGGGATCCTTCACTCAGGGAAGGGGGGAAGGTGCTGGCTGTTGAAACTGATAAGGCATTTGCACAGATTGACCCGGAAAGCGACTGGGCGTTTTATATCCAGGCAGATGAAGTGGTGCATGAACAATATTATCCGGCCATTCTGGATGCAGCCCAAAAATACCTTGATGATAAAAATGTAGAAGGCCTGCTGTTTAAATATACCCATTTCTATGGCTCTTTTGATTATGTGGGGGATAGTCGCAAATGGTACCACCGGGAAATCAGGATCATCCGGAATGATAAAAATATTCATGCTTACCGCGATGCCCAGGGCTTTAGAAAGCAAAACCGGAAATTAAGGGTTAAATTAATTGATGCTTATATTTTTCATTATGGCTGGGTAAAAGACAGCACTACAATGAAGGAAAAGATTAACAACTTAAGTAAGCTCTGGCACGATGATGCCGGTGCTGCTTTAACTGCCGAGTTGTTTGATTTTAATGAGTTTGATTCCCTGGAAAGATACACAGGCACCCATCCATCGGTGATGCAGCAAAGAATAGCTAATAAGAATCTGGATATTACCCTGGATATCAGCAAAAAGAAAATGCCTTTTAAGAAAAGAGTATTGTACTGGATAGAAAAGAAAACCGGCCACCGTTTGTTTGATTACAGAAATTATAAGATCATTTAATTGGATACCATGAAACTCTCAGTTGTCATCATCACTTTCAATGAAGAAAAACATATCCGGCGCTGTCTGGAAAGCGTGCAGGGTATTGCAGATGAAATTATTGTGGTGGATTCTTTTTCTACTGATAAAACTGAGGAGATTTGTTCTGCCTACAAAACAATATTTCTTAAGCAGCCATTCCTGGGGTATAAGGACCAGAAAAATTTTGCATTGGATACTGCTTCCCATGATTTTGTGTTAAGCCTGGATGCAGATGAGGCTTTAAGCACTGAGTTGAAAACGAGTATCCTGCAGCAAAAGGGAAAAGGCTTTGAAGCAGATGCCTATATGATGAACCGTTCCACATTTCTGGGTGCCAAACAGATTAAACACGGAACCTGGTACCCTGATAGTAAACTGCGTTTATGGAACAGGAAGAAAGGAAGATGGTCCGGCATTAATGTCCACGAAAAGATAGAAATGGACAGCAATGCATCTGTAAAAAAATTAAAAGGGGATATCCTGCATTACAGCTACAACAACTTTGAAGAAATTATTCTACAAAATAATAAATTCACCAGTATACAGGCGAAAGCTATGTTTGAAAGCGGCAAAAAGGCACCGGCCTATAAACTGGTCATCAACCCATTGGTAGCATTTATCAATGGCTATATCTTTAAGCTTGGTTTTTTAGATGGGTTGGAGGGTTTCTTTATTGCTTCTTCGGTGGCTTATCAGACCATGGTTAAATACGCCAAACTGCGCAAACTACAGCAGCTTACTCCGTAGTGGATGCCTTATATACCAGCCCAGGCAAATTCCAGCTGTCAACAAAAAAACACCAAACTGTCCTCCCAGTGTATCATCTGTTATTAAAGGAATCAGCAGCACAAGGCACAGGCAGGCAGTAAACAAATCCTTTTTCCAGTTCAATGAAAGCAATAGCAAAATCCCCACAGTAAAAACCAGCATACCAGTCCAACCACTGGCTGCTGCATAAATCAGCCATTCATTGGTGGGTTTAAATCGTTCATAATCCAGGGATTGCGGATGGTGCAGGTTATGCCAGATATTGATCTCCTGCAGCAGGTCCCCAAAGCCGCAACCCATTACCGGATGGGCATTGGCAATGTTCAAGCCTGCTTTATACGATAGCAGCCTGTCGCCATCTGAAGAACCAATCCTGTAAATACCATGACTGTATTGCTGGTAATCCCATACCACATATTGCACCCGGTGCTGTAGGGTTGGAAACTCAAAATAGGATAATAGAACAACAGCAGGAACCAGAATAAACCCCCAAACTGCCCACTTTTTTTCCTTTGAATATAATAATGACCAGCACCCACCAATAATCAGGCAACCATACATACACAATAAGCCGGTTTTGGCTGCCAGAAAATGCAGATAAACAAAAAAGAAAACTATTAAAACCAGTCCGCCAATTTTCTCTTTTTTTGAGGATTGTAAGGCTAACTGGCCTGCCAGTAATACCGAACTGATTACTATTAACCAGCTAAACCGGATATGGTCATTGTCCATTAAAGTGGGCATTACTTTCGCTACCAGGTAAGATTGGTTGATAGCGACAGCATTTACACCATAATTCACCATACTCCAGATACAGGCCCCAAATACAAAAAAACATAAGGTGAAAATGAATAGTTTAACTTTCTGTGGAGTAAGTCCGGCGCCAATTAACCCGATAGAAACTGTAATTAAAGGTAATTTATTCAATACTTCCAGTGCCCATTGATGCCGGTCATGGCTCCAAATCCCGGAAATCAGTACCGGTGCCAGTATCAGAACTGCCCCTTTGCAAAATTTATAAACAGTTTCCTTCTGCTGTAAAGAAAACAGGGCAGGCAACATAATCAGTACAGATAGCATTGATAATCCGGCCCTGCTCAGCAATAGTGCGGGTATCAGCAGTAAGATCAGCAGGAAGCTCCAGTTCAGCAGCAGATTATTTTTCAACAATACTTTCATTGGGCACCGAAATTCGTATTTAGCTGTTACATTAGCAATTGATGTGGGATCAATTATTACAAGAAATTAAGCAGGGCAATATTAAATCATTGGCACGAACCATTTCTCTGGTGGAAAATGAGTATGAAGGTTATTTTAAGCTCTTACAGCAATTGCCTCCCTCTCCTTCAAAGATTATTGGTATTACTGGCCCTCCTGGTGCGGGAAAAAGTACCATTACCGATGCACTGATTGCAGAAATTGTTTCACGCAATAAGAAAGTGGGGGTTTTATGCGTAGACCCATCATCCCCTTTTAATTTTGGGGCTTTACTGGGCGACAGGATACGGATGAGTGAATGGTACAACCATCCGGATGTATTTATCCGTTCCCTGGCCAGCCGGGGTAGCCTGGGTGGATTGCATCCCAAGATTATTGAGATCTCAGATATTATGAAAGCCGCTGTGTTTGATTATATCATTATTGAAACAGTAGGGGTGGGACAAAGTGAAGTGGAAATTGCAGGCCTGGCTCATACTACTGTAGTAGTGGTGGTGCCGGAAGCAGGGGATGAAGTGCAAACCATGAAAGCAGGGCTGATGGAAATTGCCGATATCTTTGTAGTGAACAAAGCAGACAGGCCCGATGCAGATCAGTTTGTCAGGAACCTTAGATGGATGTTAATGCCTTCCACCAAAGAAATAGTGGCAGAGATTCCGGTTATTAAAACCATTGCCTCTCAAAAAGTGGGTATTGGTGAATTGTTTGAAAAAATAGTGGAACATTTGGCATTGGTAGACAGCACCGAAAGGAAATTTTTACTGCTGGCAGAAAGGGCCTATCACCTGATACAGCAATACCGGATGAAGAATATCAGTAAAGCCGCACTGAAATTGCAGATCCAGGAAAACACAGATTTTAATCTTTATCAATTTATACAACAATATATTTAACATGAGTGTACCTAAAGTCTTTAAAGCATCGCCAACAGCCATTACAGTAGTAAAAGGTAAAACCTATGCCTGGTGTACCTGTGGGTTTAGTAGTGAAAATCCATTGTGTAACGGAACCCATAAAACCGAAGAGGCAGCTGCTGGATTTAAAAGCCTGAAATTTACCCCTGAAGAAGATGGGGAAGTATGGTTATGTAATTGCAAACAAACCAAAAACCCGCCATATTGCGATGGAAGTCATAAAACCTGTACAATAGATTAAGTTTATCCCTGCCTTCTTTCATTTTTAAACCAGCGGAATGCAATAAACCCGATAATAGCAAATGGCATTATCATCAGGTAAACAATGGCTCCGTTTAATGCTTTGGCAGGCCCCTCGCCTAATTGGGAAGCTGTTTTAGTACAAATACTGCATTGGGCAATGCTGCTGATTACACTAACTAGTAAGAGTTGGGCTGTAAGGATGGTATAGACTATAAATTGCTTCATCATTGATTTTTCCGGGGCAAAGATAGGGACTGAAACAAATATTTGTTTTATCTTTCTCTTTCAACCAAAGCTTATGCAACACCGAAGACAATTTATTCAACAAGTCGGATTATTAGCCGGCGCTTTTTCTGCCAACAGTTTATTCAACCAGTTACATGCCGCCAGTCTTGAAAAGGCAAATTTATCTGTCCGGCACAAGACTAATGATATGGTAGCGCAGGATGAGGATTACTGGAGTATTATCCAGCAGGCCTATACCGTTAGCCCGGCCATGATTAACCTGAATAATGGCGGAGTAAGCCCCTCTCCCAGGGTAGTACAGGAAGCAGTGGACCGGTATAATAAATTAACCAATGAAGGGCCTTCTTATTATATGTGGCGTATCCTGGACCAGGGCCGGGAACCCCTAAGGCAGCAACTGGCCGATCTTGCCGGTGCTTCACCAGAGGAAATTGCCATTAACCGCAATGCCACCGAATCTTTAAATACAATTATATACGGACTGGATTTAAAAGCCGGGGATGAAGTAATCGGTACTAAACAGGATTATCCCAATATGATCAATGCCTGGAGGCAAAGGGCAATGCGGGAAGGGATCATTTATCAGCAGATCAGTTTTAATTTTCCGATAGAAAATGATGAGGAGATTGTAAATGCTTATGAAAAAGCCATTACAGCCAAAACCAAAATCATTCATGTAACACATATCATCAACTGGATTGGTCAGATCATGCCTGTTCGTAAAATAGCAGACATGGCCCATCGTCATGGTATAGAAGTGGTTTGTGATGGTGCCCATAGTTTTGGCTTACTGGATTATAAGATACCGGAACTGCATTGCGATTATTTTGGCACTTCCCTGCACAAATTCTTAAGTGCCCCGATCGGCAGTGGAATGATGTGGATCCAAAAAGAGAAGATAGAAAAGATATGGCCGCTGGTGTGTAATGATAAACCCCATTCTCCTGATATCCGCAAATTTGAAAGTATTGGTACCCGAAGTTTCCCTATTGAACAGGGCATTGGGGAAGCTGTAAACTTTCAGATGGCTATCGGCAGTAAACGTAAAGAAGAAAGGATCAGGTATTTAAAGAATTATTGGGCTTTAAAAGTAAAAGATATACCCAAGGTAAAAATTCATACATCTTTTAAACCTGAGTATTCCTGTGCGATATGTGGTGTAACTATTGATGGGATGACTCCCGGAGAATTAGACAATGCCCTCTTTAATAATTATAAAATACATACCGTTGGTATTGTATGGGAAAATATCAGCTGTGTACGGGTAACCCCCCATGTATATACCCGATTACAGGAACTGGATAAGTTTGCCAGGGCGCTGGAAGAACTGGCCAGTAAAAAATAAAGTGCTTGTAGCTAAAAAAGTCCCGTTTTAAAACGGGACTTTGTAATCATTTTTAACTTCTAAACTATTATTAAGAAGCTTTAACTTCTGCAGGTTTTTTTGCAGTAGTAGTCTTGTGTGGTCTGCTTTTGCCAAAAGAACCTTTAAAACGTTTCCCTTTAGCTGTTTTTTTGTCGCCTCTGCCCATTTTTGTGTATTTTTTGAAAATAATGAACGGCAAATATAAAAAAAAATCCCGTCTGCACAAAGCAAACGGGATAAGAATTTAATGAAGATAACCAATTAAAGTTTACCGCTTAATTCTTTACCAGCTTTAAAACGGGCTACTTTTTTAGCTTTAATTTTGATTGTTGCACCTGTTTGAGGATTGCGTCCGGTACGTGCAGCACGTTTAGAAACAGAGAAAGTTCCGAAACCCACTAATGTAACTTTACCACCTCCTTTTAATGTTTTAGTAACTGCTTCAATAAAAGAATCCAATGAAGCATTTGCCTGTGTTTTAGTAACACCAGCATCTTCGGCTATTTTAGCAATCAATTCTGCTTTGTTCATAGATGAAAATTTAATAAGTTTTTTAACGTGAACAAAAGTATACGCTTTTCGCTTCCAACAAAATATTTTTTTAGTTTTCACAAAACCTTTTAATTCATTACAACCCTTTGGTGTAAAGGATTTGAAAGGAATTAATATTTGCGGTTATTCATTAACAATCAGGGTTTAAACGCTGAAACCCTTTGCAGTAAAGGGTTTTAAAAATATATACGCTGAAGTGCTTGTCCTGCAAGGGTTACAGGGAAATATAGGAAAGATTTCCGATAAGCAAAATTAACTTCAAAAACTATCCACACTTAATGCACAACCTCCATTACCGTTCGAAACCCAATAAACTGGTCCGCCCATTTATCCGATGCTTTTTTACGCAGTGCTGGTGCATATTCTTCAATATATTCTGCATATTTCTCAATACTATCTGTAAAATATTGTATTACATAGGTACTGCCATCCGTTTCTTCCAGTTCCAGTAATCTAAACAACTTATATTCCACAAATAAGCCCGTAGCCATAATTTCAGGAATATGTACTGTTTTTTGCCATTCCAGCCAATTTTCCTCTATAGTGTGGGTTACTTTAATGGTAATATTATAGACAATCATGCCCTTATAGTTTAAATGCTGCAAAAATGGGACAATGGTCGCTATGCTTCACATCCGGATAAATGGTTGCACCCACCAGTTTATCTTTCAGGTTTTCTGTAATACAGATATAATCTATCCGCCAGCCCTTGTTCTGCAGCCTTACACTGGGAAAACGCTGGCTCCACCAGCTATAGCCACCTGTAGTGGTTGGGTTGATAAAACGGTACGTATCAATAAAACCATGCGCCAGAAATTTAGTCATCCAGGCTTTTTCTTCCGGTAAGAAACCAGAGCTGTTTTTATTGCCCTTCGGGTCATGGATATCAATATCCGTATGCGCAATATTATAATCGCCCGTAAGAATAATCTGCGGTCTTGTTTTGCGTAAATCCTCCAGATACCCCAGCATTTCATCCAGCCAGATGTATTTATAAGCCTGCCTTTCCTCTCCGCTGGTCCCCGATGGAAAATAGGCATTAATCAGTGTAACAGCCCCAAAATCCAGCCGTATCACCCTGCCTTCAAAGTCGCTCTGTTCTTTTTTATGGCCATATTCCACCAGGTCTGGTTTAATCTTGGTAAATACCGCCACCCCACTATATCCTTTCTTCTGGGCAGAAAACCAATAAGTTTCAAAACCCAGGGCCTCAATCTGTTTGTAATCCACATCTTCTTTTGTAGCCTTGGTTTCCTGAATACAGATAATATCTGCAGGATCGGTTTGCAGCCATTCAATAAAGCCTTTTTTAAAGGCTGCACGGATACCATTGGTGTTGTAAGAGATGATGCGCATATGGTGGATATTGATGTTGTAAATTGATTGAAATCTTTTAGCCGATTGGTTTAATCTGATTAATATACAAGTATTTTTAATGGGAATATTTCTACTAAATATGCTTCCCGGAAGGAATAACAAAACCAAAATTGATAATCAGTTCATAGGTTCCGAAAGCCTGCCTGGCAGTACCCGGATCCAATCTTAACCCACTGTAACTGGCCCAGTCAATTTTATTACAAAATTCCAGGTAAAAGGTTTTATAAAAAGTAGCCCGTAAAGCTGCTTCAGCACCTACATTCCAACCGCCAATCTGAAAATGAGGGTCGTTCTTATGCCCGAAAAGCATATTTTCCACATGTGGTACCAGGGGGCCCACCCCTGCTTTAGCCAGGAATTCCCATTTGGTTTTTTCATTTTTGCTTTCGCTGATTTGCCATTTTTTTACGGCATTGAACAATAAAAAGTTAGCCCCATTATTCAGGTAATAGAAAAAACCATTTTGCTCATTAAACATAACCGAAGAATCTATTGCCCGGTTATTGATGGTACCTACAATATGTGTACCCTGGTTATTAATGATATACTTGGTATGATCGAAATTGATTTCAAAACCAATATTATGCTTGTTACTGTATAAACCAATCCTGTAATTATACTGAGGGATGGATAAAGGAATACTCAGCAGTCCCTGGTCCCAACCAATATGGTCATGTGCAGAAACACTTTTCAGGATATAATTGGCACCCTGGTCTGGCTGGCTGATATGTACCGTACTGTTGGTATACCATTCTTTATTATAACCCCAGGAAAAGTAGATTTCATTTTTCCTTTGTTTTTTTCCGGTGTCTTTTTTTTCCTGCGACTGTACCAATAATCCAGATAAAAGAAATGCCATGGTTAATAGGAAAACCACACTGATTCTTAACTTCATTGTATAATGATTTAATGCTGATAAAGCTGCAAAAATAAGGGTGTAGGCCGGTTATACGAATTATGAATTTTTTAAGTCATTATTCTATACTTTCATACGTTTTACAGAACTGATATGAAAAATAATCCCAAACAAGTTGAAAGAATTATACCGGCTAAGATTCCGGTATACCTGGAAGGCCCCAAACCCCGTGTACATGAATTAGGTTTTGCATTCCGTGTGTTCAGGGAATTTATCCGTGCTTTCCGTACCCTGCATTTTGTAGGGCCCTGTGTTACCGTATTTGGCAGCGCGCGGTTTGATCAATACCACCCGCATTACCTTGAAGCTGTGGAAATGGGTAAGCGTATTGCACAGCTGGGTTTTACTACTTTAACAGGAGGCGGACCAGGTGTAATGGAGGCAGCCAATAAAGGTGCTTTTGAAGCGGGAGGGGTATCAGTGGGTTGTAATATTAAACTGCCGTTTGAACAGAAGCCCAACCCTTATGTGAATGCCACTATTACTTTCGATCATTTCTTTACCCGTAAAGTGGTGTTGGTCAAATACAGTTATGCGTTTATCATTTTACCCGGTGGTTTTGGTACCATGGATGAATTTTTTGAAACCCTTACCCTGGTACAAACCAAGAGCATTACCCGTTTTCCCATTGTATTGTTTGGGGTGAAATATTTTCAGCCTTTATTCGATTATATGCACCTGATGGCCAATAAGGGAACTATTTCCCGGGAAGACCTTAGCCTGGTATTACTGACGGATGATTTTGACAATGCCATGATCCATATTGAAAAATATGTACGGGAAAACTATACTGTTAAACCAAGGAAAAGGCAATGGTGGTTGTTTGAAAAAAGGTAAACAGCAACACCTCTATTCCAGGTTCTGCCTTAACCATCTTTCAGCTTCTTCCACAGGCATTCCTTTGCGGGTGGCATAATCCTGCAGTTGATCCTGACTAATTTTACCTACCCCAAAATACTGGCTCTGGGGGTGACTAAAATACCAGCCGCATACACTGGAAGCAGGGTACATGGCCAGGCTTTCCGTTAATCCTATCCCTGCATTTTGGGTTGCATGCAGTAAATCAAATAATTTGTATTTTTCTGTATGGTCCGGACAGGCGGGATATCCCGGTGCAGGGCGTATACCTGTATATTGTTCTTTGATCAGTTCATCCGGATTTAGTTGCTCATTTTTGGCATAACCCCAGAATTCAGTACGCACTTTCAGGTGCAGCCATTCTGCAAAAGCCTCTGCCAGCCTGTCGGCCAATGCCTGCAGCATAATCTTATTATAATCATCATGATTGGCTTCAAAAGCTTTGATATGCGGTTCCAGTCCGTGAATAGACACTGCGAAAGAGCCGATGTAGTCGGGAGACGGGAGACCTGAGTCGGGAGACAGGAGTTGGGAGACGGGAGTTTGGAGTTTGGAGTTTGGAGTCGGGAGTTTGGAGTCGGGAACTGGTTGTATAAAATCGGCCAGTGACAAGTTAGGCTGATTTTCCGCTTTCTTCACCTGCTGGCGCAGGAATTGCAGCTGAACCTTATCGGTAATCCCTTCCTCATTGCTACGGGTAATCAATACACTGTCGCCTTTAGAAGCAGCTTGCCAGAAACCCACCACCCCCTTTGCTTCCAGCCATTTTTCTTTAATAAGTGTATCCAGTAGTGCATTGGCATCCTTATATAATTTAGTGGCTTCAATGCCCACTACGCTATCTGTTAGGATTTCAGGGAAATTGCCATGCATTTCCCAGGCAATAAAGAAAGGCTTCCAGTCGATATAGTTTCTCAGCTCATTTAAATCCACCTGATCCAGTACTTTCACTCCTGTAAATTCCGGGACAGGCGGTTGGTACTGCAGCCAGTCGATCTTTACCTTATTCTCCAACGCTGCCGGGTAACTGATATAATTTTTAATACTTTTCTTATTGTCAAAGCTTTCTTTCAGCTTACGGTATTCCGTTTTTATGCCCTCCAGAAAAGCAGGTTTCTGATCCTCACTTAAAAGAGATCCCGCTACTGTTACACTGCGGGAAGCATCCAGTACATGCACCACCCCCAATTCATATTCCGGGGCAATCTTAACTGCCGTATGCATCCGCGAAGTAGTAGCCCCGCCAATTAACAGAGGCTGGTGCATATTGCGCCTTTTCATTTCCCGGGCAATATGAACCATTTCGTCTAAAGAAGGCGTGATTAATCCACTTAACCCGATAATGTCTACCTGTTCTTTCTGAGCGGCTTCCAGTATTTTATCTGCTGACACCATTACCCCCAGGTCAATAATATCATAACCATTACAGCCCAGTACCACCCCCACAATATTTTTACCAATATCATGTACATCCCCCTTTACGGTAGCCAGTAATATTTTTGCAGCACCGGCTGCTTCTTCATTAACCGTACCCGCTTTTAAATGCGCCTGTTTCCGGTCCTCTTTTTCCTGTTCAATAAAAGGCGTTAATACGGCCACACTTTTCTTCATCACCCTTGCACTCTTCACTACCTGGGGCAGGAACATTTTACCTGCGCCAAATAAATCTCCCACCACATTCATTCCCGCCATCAGCGGACCTTCAATAACATCCAATGGACGGGCATATTGTTGCCGGGCTTCTTCTGTATCTGTTTCAATATATTCGGTAATCCCGTTTACCAGCGCATGCTTCAGCCTTTCTTCCACAGAAGCTTTTCTCCAGGCTTCGTCTTTTACTTCCACTTTTCCCTTTGCTTTTACAGTCTCTGCAAAAGCAATCAGTTTTTCTGTGGCTTCATTATTCTGGTTATTCCTGTTCAGGATCACATCTTCGCAGAGTTCCCGCAACTTCGGTTCAATTTCATCATACACCACCAGCTGGCCGGCATTCACAATCCCCATATCCATACCCGCTTTAATAGCATAATACAGAAAAACGGAGTGCATGGCTTCCCGTACATGGTCGTTTCCGCGGAAAGAAAAAGACAGGTTACTCACCCCGCCGCTTATTTTAGCCAGGGGCATTAACCGTTTAATTTCATGGGTGGCTTCTATAAAATCCACCCCATAATTATTATGCTCCTCCATGCCTGTGGCAATGGCAAAAATATTCGGGTCAAATATAATATCCTGGGGTGCAAAGCCCACCTGCTCGGTTAATATTTTGTAAGCCCGCTGGCAGATTTCAATCTTTCTTTCTTTGGTATCAGCCTGGCCTTTTTCATCAAAAGCCATAACAATTACTGCTGCACCATAAGCCTGACAAATAAATGCATGCTCTATAAACTTCTGTTCCCCTTCCTTCATGGAAATGGAATTTACAATGCATTTTCCCTGCACGCATTTCAGTCCCGCTTCAATAATCTCAAACTTGGAAGAATCAATCATCACGGGGATCTTTGCAATATCCGGTTCCGACTGCAGGAGGTTTAAAAAGGTAGTCATGGCCTGGACACCATCCAGTAAGGCATCATCCATATTCACATCAATAATCTGCGCACCGCTTTCCACCTGCTGGCGGGCGACCGACAAAGCTTCTTCGTATTTATTTTCCCGGATCAGTCTGGCAAATTTTTTTGAACCTGTAACATTGGTCCGTTCGCCAATATTCACAAAATTCGTTTCCGGCCTCACCACCAGGGGTTCTAAACCAGATAAGCGCAAAAAAGGTTGTATGGTATGGATGGTCATGGTTAGTCTTTAATAAAAGTTAGTTCTTTTTCAAGTACCGGTAATACCCTGGGTTGAATGGTTTTAACATGGTCTGCAATATGTTTAATATGATCCGGCGTGGTACCGCAACAGCCCCCCACAATATTTACAAAACCCTCTTTAGCCCATTCTTCAATAAAATGAGCCGTTTGGTGTGGCTGTTCATCATATTCACCCATAGCATTGGGCAGTCCCGCATTGGGGTAAGCCGAAGTATAGCAAGCTGCAATCTGGGATAATTCTTCAATATGCGGCCTCATTTCCGCAGCACCCAGTGCACAGTTTAATCCAATGCTCAAGGGCCGCGCATGCATCAGGGAAGTATAGAAAGCCTCCAGGGTTTGTCCGCTCAGGGTACGGCCACTCGCATCGGTAATGGTACCACTGATCATGATGGGGAGTTCCTCCAGGTGATGGTCCCTAAAGTACTTTTTAATCGCAAATATGGCCGCTTTAGCATTCAGGGTATCAAAAATAGTTTCCACCAACAGCAGGTCTACCCCGCCATCCACCAATCCTTTTACCTGTTCATAATAGGTTTCCACTGCCTCATCAAAAGTAAGGGCCCGGTAACCCGGATTGTTTACATCGGGAGATAAGGACAGGGTTTTATTCATCGGGCCGATAGAACCCGCAATAAAACGGTCTTCTACTGAGAGATTGTTTTCCCGGCCAAATTCCTCAATCGCCTGGCGTACACAGGAAGCCGCTGCGGTATTTAATTCGTAGGACAGTTCTTCCATCTGGTAATCCGCCATGGAGATACGCTGGGAGGAGAAAGTATTGGTTTCAATAATATGTGCCCCTGCAGCCAGGTATTGTTTATGGATATCAATGATAATGCGGGGCTGGGTAATACAGAGTAAATCGTTATTCCCCTTTACATCGCAGTGCCAGTTGGCAAAACGCTCTCCCCGGTAATCTTCCTCCGTTAAATGATGGCGCTGGATCATGGTACCCATGGCACCATCTATCACCAGTATTTTTTCTTTCAGCAAATCTTTAATCTTACTCATGGTAACAGCGCTTTTTAATTCCTTTCAGAAATAAGTTGAAAAATGACAGTTGCAACAGGGGATGGGTAACCGTTCCGGTACTGGTAAAACTAAAACGTTAAGAGGTATGCCGTATGTATGCTTCCAAACGTTTATTAGTTCTGTGGGCCGAACAATAAACAAATCCGCCTGCTATTTTTGCAAATTTAGCAGGCGGAGACTGATTTTCCAAAGTTTATATCCTTATTCGAAAGTGCCGGAAACTGTAATTTCCAGCAGATCTGCCACTTCGTTGGTAGTAATGCCAAAATCCACCCTTTTTATTTTGAATATACTTTTAAAACTAAGCTTACCTCCTTCAATGGTAAAAGTACCGGTAGCCGTAGTAGGTTTGGTATACCCGTGAATGGTTAAATTACCGGTAGCCGTAACCGGGTAACTGCCATCTTTTTTAAAATTCACTCCGGCAATATTGCTGATCGAACCTTTGAATTCACTTTTAGGAAATTCATCACTATTCATATAATCCTTATCATTGAAATGCGATTGCATCAGTTCATTTTCAAAGCGGAAACCCTTAATCAGGGCAGCGAATGTCAGCTGGCCGGTTTTATCATTCAGTTTACAAATCACCTGGCTATTGGTAGCTTCAATATCTTCTTCCGGTGTGCTGGAAAAGAAACGGATTTTGGCTTTATTGGTACTGTAAGTTTTAGCTTCCGGTACTACAGCAACGACTTTTTTAGCCGTGTCTTTGGCTGGTTTTGCAGCAGGCAGGGTGCTATCTGTTGTAAGCGGAGTAGCAGCCGCAGGGGCTGATGCATTGGCAGCAGTAATCACCGCTTCGCCCAGTTGCACCTGGTCCAGAATAAAGCCCGTAACAATACCTTTAACCGTAACCGTACTGCCTGTTAAAGCATCCTGCTTATTTTTTAAACGGGCCGAAACCGAAGTGCCTGCTATCTCTGTTTTTAAAATAAGAGTGGTACCCGCATTATCGGTTTCCGTTTTATCTACAATACCGGTAACAGCTACGGCTTTATTGTTATAAGTAGCATAGGCGGTGGTTTCGTTGGACTGGAAAGCCTTGATCAATTCGGTTGCAGACAGGGTAACCGCCGCTTCCTTGGTAATATCCCTTCTGAAATGAGTAGGCACATACTGTATAAAAAACCAGATATCGGCAATGGTAAGCAAGGTAGCCAGTAAAGTAGCCCAAAATAAATATTTTGCTTTTCTGAGTTCCAGAATGGCATAGACCAGCATACCAAATACCGGAACGAATAATAAGAGGGTAAACAGGATTTTGGTAGTAGTGGGTACCTGCTTTTTAGCATAGATATTCTGCACAAAAAGGATAAAAACAAAGATCCAGATGATCGCAGCAATCACAAACATCCAGGGCATATCTTTTAACAACTGAAAAA
>Ga0364860_10674_pt1 | contig 17740 bp, 17 predicted proteins | sample ExccelAu500001D4_FD_206916 | JGI IMG/M metagenome (GOLD analysis project Ga0364860, IMG submission 206916) | Enriched cells from Trout Bog Lake Hypolimnion, Wisconsin, USA - BchlTB.Aug20.5000.01 .D4 | ecosystem: Environmental > Aquatic > Freshwater > Lake > Hypolimnion/Profundal zone | place: USA... | reverse complement strand
GGTGAAGGTGAAAATGCTGCCGTTCGACAACAAAAGCGAATTCCAAATCATCCTGAATATGCCGGAAGGCAGTTCGCTTGAACGCACCGCGCAGGCCGCGCGAGAAATTGCCGCCACCGTCCGCACCGAACCGGAGGTGACGGATTACGAGATTTATGCAGGCGTCGCGTCGCCGTTCAACTTCAACGGTCTGGTGCGCCACTACTTCATGCGGCGCGGCGCGAACGTGGCGGATTTGCAAATCAACCTGGTGCCGAAAAACGAGCGCAAGGCGCAGAGCCATGACATCGCCAAGCGCGTGCGTCCGCGCGTGGCGGAGATCGCCGCGAAATTCGGCGCGCGGGTGGCCGTGGCTGAAGTGCCGCCCGGCCCGCCGGTGCTACAAACGCTCGTCGCGGAAATTTACGGGCCGACCGAGGAAAACCGTTTGAAGATGGCGCAAAAGGTGATTGATATTTTCCACAACACGCCGGGCGTGGTGGATACAGATTGGTATATCGAGGCCGACCAGCCGAAAGTCGAGTTCGTGATTGATAAGGAAAAGGCGGCGTTGCATGGCATCAGCGCGGAGACGATTTCGCAGACGCTGAAAATTGCCGTGGGCGGCGAGTCGGTGGATTTGCTGCACGTCCCGCGCGAGAAAGAAGACGTAAACATCGTGCTGCAACTCCCGCTCGCTAGCCGGAGCAACCCGGAAGAACTGCTCGCATTGCGGGTGCGTTCCGGAGACGCCAATGCACTTCCCGAGCCTGGCTTGCTTGCCTATGGTGGCCAACCGCAAGGTTCGCCGCTCGTGCCGCTGCGCGAGTTGGTGACGGTCAATCGCACCCTCATTGATAAAAGCATCTATCATAAAAATCTCATGCCGGTCACTTACGTCATCGGCGATGTGGCCGGCGTGGTGGAAAGCCCGGTGTATGCGATTCTGAAAATGAATGACGCGCTGGCGAAGCTCGACACGCGGGAATTCGGCGGCAACGGAGATAAATTAAATATCCTCAATGCTGTCCTACCATTTTCGGACCAGCAGCCCTCCATGAAATGGGACGGCGAATGGCACATCACCATCGAAGTTTTCCGCGATCTCGGCCTGGCATTCGCTGCCGTGCTGGTGCTGATTTACGTTTTGATGGTCGGCTGGTTCAAGTCGTTTCTCACACCGATGATTGTGATGGTAGTGATTCCATTTTCGCTGATTGGCGTTTTACCGGCGCACGGAATTTTGCACGCCTTTTTTACCGCGACTTCCATGATTGGCTTTATGGCGGGGGCGGGCATTGTCGTTCGCAATTCCATCATCCTCGTGGACTTTATTGAAATGCGGTTGGCCGAAGGTCATCCGCTCGCCCAAGCGGTGGTCGAAGCGGGCATGATCCGATTCCGTCCCATCATGCTCACCGCGCTAGCGGTGGTGGCAGGCGCAACCGTGATTTTGACTGACCCAATTTTTCAAGGGCTGGCGATCGCGCTGATGGCTGGCAGTTTGATTTCCATGTTCACCGCACCAGTGCTGGTGCCGCTGCTATATTTTATGGCGAATAATCGCAAGCAGAAATTATGAACAAGCCTCCAACTCAGGAAAGCGACGAATTCGCAGTCAAAAAAGTCAATTGGTCTGACTACCGCGATCACATCGCTACCGCCGACAAGGAAGGGCGCCGCAAGTGGATGTATCCACGCAAAGTCAGCGGTCAATTCTATCGCTGGCGCTCTTGGTTTAGCTGGCTGCTGTTGGCCATCATGTTCACGGGGCCATTTATCACCGTAAACGGAAATCCGCTGCTGCTGATGAACATCGTCGAACGCAAGTTCGTTGTGCTGGGGCAGATCTTCTGGCCGCAGGACATGATCATCTTCGCCATTGCCATCCTAGTGTTTTTCACCGGCGTCATTATTTTCACCACGGCGTTTGGGCGGCTCTGGTGCGGTTGGGCATGTCCGCAGACGGTGATGATGGAAATGGTTTTTCGCAAGATTGAATATCTCATTGAAGGCGATGCACCCCGGCAACGCGAGTTAAACCAAGCACCGTGGGACGCGGCAAAAATCGCGAAGAAAATTTTTAAGCACGTGATTTTCTTTGCCCTCTCATTCCTCATCGGCAACGTGCTGTTGAGTTATATCATCGGCTGGCAGCAGCTATTGCAAATCGTCACCGACCCGCCGGCTCGGCATATTGTTGGGCTTTCATTCATGATAGCCTTTTCACTTTTATTTTACGGCATTTTCGCGCGCTTCCGCGAACAAGCCTGCACGTTTATTTGTCCGTATGGCCGTTTTCAATCGGTGTTGCTCGACGAAAATTCCATTGTTGTCGCATATGATTACAAACGCGGGGAAAAGCGCGCCCCGCTGAAGCGGGAGCAACAAGTTGGCGGACGCGGTTCCATCGGGCTGGGTGATTGCGTGGCTTGCAACCAATGTGTATCTGTTTGTCCGACCGGCATTGACATCCGTGATGGCACGCAGATGGAATGTGTCCATTGCACCGCCTGCATGGACGCCTGCGATAATGTGATGTCCAAGATTGGCGCATCGCGCGGACTTATCCGTTATGCCTCGTTAAATGGAATTGAACGCGGCGAACGCCTTCGGCTCACGCCGCGCCTCCTCGGCTACTGCGTCGTGCTGGCGGTGCTTGCCAGTTTGTTGGCGGTGATGATTTTCACCCGCACGGATGTTGAGGCCACACTGTTGCGGGCGCCTGGAGCCATGTTTCAAAAAATGCCCGACGGCCATTTCAGCAATCTCTACACACTCCGCATTACCAACAAGACGGCACGGGAAATGCCGGTTGAGTTACGGCTGGAAAAACCCGCCGGCGCGCTGCAAATCATGGGCGGCAGCCTTGTCGTGCCGCCGCAAAACCAGTCTGAAAATTCTGTCCTTGTTGAACTCGACCCCGGCGCGATGCAATCTGGAAATACGCCGATAGTTCTCGGAGTTTATCAAAATGGGAAGAAATTGCAGATGCTTAAAACGGCCTTCATTGGGCCGCGCAATTAGTATAAGCCGTTTGAATCAAAAAACAATCATTACCAAACATTTAGTGAAAGTGTAGAATGTGAAGGATTCAGTCGAATTGGTAAATGAGCAAGGTGCTTCCACTCTAACAATGGGGGACATACCATAGTCGTTTTTTCAACGGCGCACTGTCAGTGTATTTCCAATGGTGCGATCAGCGCATGCATCAGGGAAGCGAGTGTTGTTTGAAAAACTTCACAATGATGGCCGGGGCGGTGGCCGGGAACACATGCGGGCCGGTATGAATGAACGTAACCACCGGCGCATCCAGTTTCGACGGATACAGCGTGCAGCCTTTTTCACCTTCCCATGAGCATCCTTCGCCGCACTGGTTTAACTTCCGCAAGGCATCCATGGTCTGTTGCTGCCACGCAAATTTTACGAGGAGGTCTTTCTCACCGGCTACCTGCAGCACCGGCTTCGGCTTGAGTTGAGGCAGAGTTCGGAAGGCCACGGCCGCAGAAGGCGCAAAGGCCGCGAAAATGTCGCCGCGGGCGGCCCAGAGCAAATAGGTAAAACCGCCGCCGTTGGAATGGCCGGTGGCGTAGATGCGTTTGGCATCTACCTGGTAATCCTGCTTAAGGCTGGCGAGAACGGCATCGAAGAATTTGAGGTCGCGGTCGCCTTGGTCGCCGCCGACAGACTGCCAACCCGGTTTCTTGCCTTCGGGATCGGTGAGCCGGCCTGGGGTGTTGAGACCCTGCATATAAACGACAATTGCCTCCGGCCAGTGGGTGTGATAGCTGAACGTGCGGGCGGCATTGTTTATGGAACCCCCGTGCCCATGGAAGGCGAAGATGACTGGGGCAGCCGCCGTTCGAGCTGATGGCGGCGCATAAACGAGGGCCTCACGGATAATGCCATCCACAGTCCACTGCCGGCGGGTAAGGGTTTCGTCGGCGCGAGCGGTGATGGTGGTCAGCAGTGCGACCAAGCCGAGGAGGATCAGATTGAGGGCGGGTGCCGGCGCAACCCAGCGGGCGGCAGACCAGAGACGTTTTTCCAGCGGCTCTGTAGCCAAATTTTTTTTCGATGAAACAGCCCAAGTCATTATCCAGTTTTCCGTATGCCTTGACTGCAAGAGTATTTCAAAAAGTTTTAAACACAAACCGGAAAAATCTGCTAACGACTGATCTGATAAATTGGCCTGGCAAAACCGCCCCGCGTTCACGCCTTGATCCTGGCCACTGGTAACATACCGCCGGAACCGGGCCTGGGTTTCATTGTGAACCCTGGCCCGTCTGCAATAGCCCCTGTTTCTGCGTTATAAACCCATGACGAAGACCTTATGTCTTGGTCTGGTGCCGGCCTGAACAGGCGGCACTACTCACCCATCATCCTCGACAGCAGCCCCGGCCAGTGCCGGGGTTTCTGTTTTTCTGAAAGGAGTTCCATGATCACACAATCCCAAATCATCTACGTCAGCGGCGGCATCACCGGCGGCCTCGCCGCCCTCGCTTACCTCAATCGCCAGCCACCCCGACCGGCCACCAACGAATTGCCAGTCCGCTTCACCAGCGAGAATATCACGCAACGATTCACGGCCGCCCTCCCGGAAATCTGCCCCGTGCTCAATCTGGAGCTTGCCGTTTGCAAACAAGTCGAGACGTTCACCCAGACCGAGGAACTGCGGGTGTGCTGGGACCTGATCAATCTCGGCACGAATGTCGTGCAGATCTCTGTGCCCGTCTCCTATCGGTTCCACATCCACGTCCGGGACGTCTGGAAACTCGAGACGCATGGCAACCGGGTCATCGTGCATGCGCCGGTATTAAGGCCGGAGTTACCGCCAGCCATCCACACTGACGAGTTGCAGCGATTGGAGCAGCGTGACTGGTGCCGCTGTTCTCCCGCGGAGTTGATGGCGGATTTGGAGCGGCAGATCACACCCACCCTGATTCGCTACGCCAGCGATCCCCGGCGATTGAATCTGGTGCGGGACACGTGCCGGCATTCGGTCGCGGAGTTCGTGCAACTCTGGCTCCAGCGCGAAGGGCAATGGGGCAAGACCGGCTTCACGCAGATCTAGGTGAAGTTCGCGGATGAGCGGGTTCTGCCGCTGACCACCACGCTCAAATTATTGTCGTAAACTAAAACCAACCATAGAAAGGAAAACTATGTTTATCATTGAAGCCAACTACAGCAAGAAGCTCGGGTTGCCGGGCTATTCGTCCCATCAATACAGTCTGACGCTCCGGGCCGAAATCAGCGACCTGGAAGGTGTTTGAGAAATACTTCACCGACACACCCATCAAAGCCAGCGAACTGCCGGAGGCGGTGGAGGTTCCGGTGGAAGCGGACCTATCATCGCACAACCTGCCCGTCTTGATTGGCGTAGTGGATCTGGTCCGGGCCGGTGGACGCATCGTGGACTTCAAGACGATAGCCAAGACGCCGGACCCCGAATTGGCCTTACTTCAGAACGGCATTCAACTGAATTGCTATTCGGTGTTGTATCGCGAAGCCACAGGCAAGTGTGAGGCGGGCCGGGAACTGCATCATCTGGTGAAGACCAAGGTGCCCAAGGTCAGCGTCACGCCGGCGGAACCGATGCAGGAACATCAGCGCACGCGGTTGTTTCGACTGCTGGAGAACTACGTCGAAGGTCTGAACCGGGAAGACTTCGTCCCGGCCATTGGGATGCAATGCACTGGTTGCAAATTTAGGAATGAATGCACCCGCTGGGCGGGAAACTCAAACCCAAGCTGAAGATCACAGGCCAGGGTCATTCTTAACCGCAACGCAGACGAGGATGACCTTGGTCTGGATAGGCGAGTCGGCGGGGGCACCAATAGTGAAACTTTAATCGAATTAAAACGTCTGATAAGTTGTCGAACACCTTGAACCACAACTGTCGCGAGCGTGCGGTATTTTGCGCTCCTTCGATTGCCATGGCGGCTGTGCATGAATAATAACAGTAATTCGGCTGTGTTGCGGGGCTTGAGCCGCCCGGATTTGTTGCACAAGGAATGTCTCGCGGACATTCTCGCCGCAACCGCACGCCGACGTGCGCAACATCCGGCACTAATCTGGGGTGAACGGAGCGTCAGCTATGGCGAACTTGATGCCAGTAGTGATGCGGTGGCGGGCGTATTGTTCCGTCGAGGCGCCGCGACGGGCAAGGTCGTGGGCTTGTTCCTGCCGCGCGGCGTGGATTTGCTGGTCGCCCAGGCGGGCATCACCAAAAGCGGCGCGGCCTGGCTGCCGTTTGATGCCGAAACTCCCATTGAACGGATAAAAACCTGTCTGCAATCCGCCCAGGCCATCGGCCTCGTGACCTGCCGCGACTGGTTGCCGCGACTGGCGGAATTGAACTTGCCGGTGTGGGCAGTTGAAGATTTGCTCGCGGATAAAAATTCCAAACCGCGCTGCGTCGCCGCCGCGCCCGCCGATCCGGCTTACGTCATTTACACTTCCGGCTCGACTGGCCAGCCCAAGGGCATCGTCATCAGCCAGCGCAGCATCTGCCATTTACTCCGCAGCGAAAATGAAATTCTCGGCGTGTGCGAAAATGACAAGGTTTATCAAGGCTTCTCGGTGGCGTTCGACATGTCGTTCGAGGAAATTTGGATTTCCTACCTCGTCGGCGCGACGCTTTGGATCGCGCCGCCAACGCTCGTGGGCGACCCGGATTTGCTGGCGCAAACCTTGGCGCGCGAACGCATCACCGTGCTGCACGCCGTGCCGACGCTGGCAAGTTTGATGGGCGAGCCGCCGCCAACCGTGCGGCTGCTCAATCTCGGCGGCGAAGCCTGTCCCGATTCCCTGGCGCAACGCCTCGTGCGGCCGGGCCGAAAAATTTTCAACACTTACGGGCCGACCGAAACCTCGGTGACCGCGACCGTGGCAGAATTGAAACCGGGCGAACCCGTGACCATCGGGCGGCCGCTGCCGAATTACGGGCTGCTGGTGGTTGACGAAGCGCGGCGGCCGCTGCCGGCAGGTGCCGTTGGCGAGCTGTGCATTTTCGGGCCGGGACTTGCCATCGGCTATCTCGGCCGGCCGGATTTGACGGCGGAAAAATTTATTCCGAATCCGCTCGCGGAAAATTCCCGCGAGGAAAAAATGTATCTGACCGGCGATCTTGCCCGCATCGAATCCGGCGGTTCGGTGTATTGTCTGGGCCGCGCGGACAGCCAGGTGAAAATCCGCGGCTTCCGCGTCGAGCTGGATGAAATCACCGCCGCGCTGACCGCCCAGCCCGGCGTGGGCGCGGCGGCGGCCGTGCTGCGGCCAATGGCGGGCATTGACGAGGTGGTGGGATTTGTTGTTCCCGCCGCAAATCAAAAATTGGATCCCGCAAAATTGCGGCAAGCTTTGGCCGCGCGGCTGCCGCATTACATGGTGCCGGCGCATTTTGAACTGGTAGCCGAACTGCCGCGCCTGACTTCCGGCAAGATTGATCAAAACGCGCTGCGCAATTTTCCGCTCCAGCCGGTTGAACCCAGCGGCAGCCAATCAGCAGAACCGCGCAACGAAGATGAACAGGCGCTTTATGCCGCGCTGGCAAAACTATTTCCCGGTCGCGCCTGGCAGCCGGAGTCGGATTTTTTTGGCGACCTCGGCGGACATTCGCTGCTGGCCGCGCGGCTGGTTTCCATTCTGCGCACCGATGCACGCTATGCTTCCTTGAGCGTGCAAGATGTGTATCGCCAGCGCCAGTTGGCCGGCATCGCCGACGCGATGGAATTGCAGCGCCGCCGGAAAAAACGAGCCGCCACCACGCACGCCGCCGCGCCTTTGCGCCGCCGATTTTTTTGCGGACTCGCGCAGCTTCTCGTCATTCCCCCGCTGGTGTTGTTCCACATCGCGAGCTGGCTCGCGCCGTTTTTTGTCTATCACTATTACACCGGCGATCCCGGCGACCACATTGTGCTGGCGGTGCTGTATTCGCTGGCGACTTTTGTGCTGATCCAAATCGGCACTTTCGGCGCGGCCATCGCCGGCAAATGGCTGGCGGCGGGCCGGTTGAAAGCCGGCAGTTATCCGCTGTGGGGCGTGACGTATTTCCGCTGGTGGCTGGCGAACAAATTTTGCGAACTGCCGGAAGTCTATTTGCTCGCCGGCACGCCGTGGATGCCGCTTTACCTGCGGGCGCTCGGCGCGCACATCGGAAAAAATGTGATGATCGAAACCGTCACGCTGGGCGTGCCGGAACTGCTGGTCATCGAGAACAGCGTCAGCCTTGGAACTTTTGTGAACCTCGAAAACGCCCGCGTCGAGGGCGGCCGGTTGATCCTCGGCCCGATTCATTTGCAACGCGATTCCGCAGTGGATTCGTATTCCATTTTGGAAAACGACACGCGGCTCGGCGAACGGGCGCGGCTCGGCGGGCAATCCGCGCTGGCGGCGGGCCGGAAAATTCCCGCCGATGAAATTTGGGAAGGCGCACCGGCGCGGGTTGCCAATCTGCCGCCGGAAAAGCTGCCGCCGCGCCCGCAACTCTGGTTCGGCTGGCAATGGGCGCAAATGCTGCTCTTCGCCGTGACCGCCATCGGCGTGTCCATTTTATTTTTTCTGCCGGCGTTTCCGGCGTTCATGCTGATTGACTGGGTGGACGCCCAGACGTGGGATATTTTTGATTCGGATTTGCATCCGCTGTTCGCCTACGGACTGTTTCTGCTGCTGGCCATTCCGGCCAGCGCCTTGTTCATCTGCGTGACGGGATTATTGGCGGGAACATTTCGCTGGATTTTGCCGCGCCAGGTCGCCGGCACCGCGTCCATTTACAGCTACGCTTTCTGGCGGCGAAAATTCACCAGCCTGATTCTGGATCAAAGCCTCCATGTGCTGCATGGAATTTACGCCTCGGTTTACGCGCCAACGTGGCTGCGTTTTTTGGGCGTCAAGGTGGGCAGCAATGCCGAAGTTTCCACGGCCGAAGGCATGGTTCCGGAACTGCTGGAGCTGGGCAACGACAGCTTCATCGCCGACGGCGCGATGCTCGGCGACGAGGAACAGCGCGGCGGCTGGATGATTTTGAAGCCGACAAAAATCGGCAGCCGCTCCTTCATCGGCAACGGCGCCTACGTTCCGAACGGCGCGATGGTGCCGGACGACATTTTGATTGGCGTGCAAACTCGCACGCCGGACAACGCGCAACTGAAATCCGGCCAGACCTGGATCGGCTCGCCGGCCATGTTGCTGCCGGCCCGCGAATGTCTGACCGGCTTTCCCGAATCGCTCACGTTTCGCCCCTCGTGGCGGCGGCGGCTGGCGCGCGGTTTCATCGAAGGACTGCGCATCGTGCTGCCGCTCGCGCTGATTATCGCCACCGGCTATTTGATTGTGGTGCTGGTGATGCCTTACGCCGAGGAAAATGGCTGGGGCTTGAAAGTGGCGAACGCGCTGGCCATCGCCGGCTGCTTGTATGGCGCCGCCTCGTTCCTGCTGGTCGTCGCGCTGAAATGGATTTTGATTGGCCGCTACCGGCCGTGCGCGCGGGCGATGTGGACGCCATTTGTCTGGATCAGCGAAGCCGTCACGAATTTGTATGAATCGCTCGCCGTGCCGAACCTGCTGGATTTTCTGCGCGGCACGCCGATGCTGCCGTGGGCGCTGCGCCTGCTCGGCGCAAAAATCGGCAAGGGCGTTTATCTGAACACCACCGACCTGACGGAATTCGATTGCGTGCGCATCGGCGACGCAGCGGAGTTGAATGCCTGGTGCGGCCCGCAGACGCATTTGTTCGAGGACCGCGTGATGAAAATTGGCACTGTCGAAATCGGCGCGCGCACCACCATCGGGCCGCGCACCACGATTCTTTACGACACGCAGGTTGGCGACGGCGTAGTTCTGGGGCCGCTCACGCTCGTGGCCAAAGGCGAACGTCTGCCCGCCGCGACGCGTTGGGAAGGTTCGCCCGCCGCACCCGCCGATGAAAAATGAAAGGCGCGCTGATTTTTCATTGGCCGGAAATGCCCGCGCTGCCGCCGCCCGGCCAGCCGGTGCTGATCCGCGTTGCGGCTTCCGCATCACGCCCAGCGGCGCAGCGGGCACTGCGGGCCGTGTTGCGCCAAATACTCGCGGCGTGGAGTAATATTTTGCCGGAGCAATTACCGCTGCACGATACGCCGCGAGGGCCGGTCTGGGCAGGACAAATTGGTGAACATTCTTTGGACATTAGCTTTTCCTATGCGGAGGCCGAAGGGGTGATTGGCTTAATGCGAGCCGGTTTGATTGGCGTGGATGCCATGCGGATTCAACGAATTGCCGAAGTGGAAGCGGTGGCGCTTCACTACCTTGGTGCGACTGCCATGAACGCCATTCAGCGGGCAACGGATCCGCCCACGGCATTCGCCCTGGCCTGGACCGAATTGGAAGCCCGAATCAAATGCCTAAAACGAGAACTTAATGAATGGCATTTGACGCAAGCTTTTGCGGCAAACAAATGCGCTATTACAAACATGCTTCTTCCTAATAATCTGGCGGTAAGTATGGCAACCACGTCCAGTTTAAGAGTTATCCCGATCTCAACTTATGAAATTTGACGTGCCGAGCAGACACCTCACATCGAAGCCTATGTATTTGGTTACTAACTGACCCCCGCTGAAATCAACCACCACCCACTTGGGCCGGAGACATTCATGTCTCCGGCTCTTTTAATTTGAAAGAAATCACTATGCCAAATCCGTGCAACCATTGTCTCACCGTATGCGGCTGACGGTCTACGTCTAGTTTCCGGCGACAGACCGTGAGACCATGGTGGGATGGATACCTTAAAAACTGGAACGAGACGGCGGCAGCGATTGCTGGCAAAATTCCATCAAAGCCGATTAACCCAAAACGAATTTGCTGCCCGGCACAACATTGGGCTGTCCAGTCTGAGTCGATGGCTGCGCTTGGAACGCGATATCGTTCCGCCAAAGATAAAATTCCAAGAAGTGCGACTGCCGAGTCCAGCATCGCGCTGGCCGGTTGAAGTCGTCAGCCCGCAAGGTTGGATCGTGCGGCTGTAACCCGGTTCAGTTCAGATGTGAAGTCCTTGCCTGAGCTCTTGCGGATGCTGCCATGTTGAACGTCACTGGTGCTACGCGGGTGCTGGTCGCCACTACGTCGGTAGATTTACGCAGCAGTTTTAACCGGCTTTATAGCCTGGTCGTGGAGCAACTCAAAGGTGATCCGTTGTCCGGGCATCTGTTCGTGTTCACCAATGGACGGCGGAACCGGGTCAAGGTGCTTTACTGGGACGGGTCGGGTTTATGGGTCTGTGCCAAGCGATTGGAACAAAGCCGATTCACCTGACCCGTGAGTGAAAATAGCCAGATAGATTTACGCGGCGAAGAGTTCAGTGCGTTGATTCACGGGCTGGAAGTTAGGTCAAAAAAGAACTGGTATCGCCGCTGAATTATTTCTGGAAATCTTTCGCTGCGGTGAAACTTTTTTCTGCGGCGTGAGTCTATCAATGCGAGTTGATGAATACCGACACCACGCTGCTCGAAAAGTTGGAAGCGATGAGCGCTCGTGTAGTCGCGTTGGAAACCGAGAACCGGCTGTTGCGTCAGAAGCTCGATCACTATATCCGTCATTACTTCGGCGGTCAGCGCAACGAAGGTTTGGACAAACACCAACTCGAACTGCTGTTGCAAGGTTTGCCCACCGTCATCACGCTAACAACAACAGGACCCAAGACCACGACCGCCACCCGTAATGGTGTGGCACATCCAGTTCGACGGTTGCTGGTCGAGGACAAGCTGGAGACGCGGGCCGACCTTGATAGTTGAAGGTCGAACGGGCCAACTGCAAGAACTTGCAGGCCTTGCGGCGCGAGCATAGTTCCTGGCTTACCACTTCGTGTGCAAATGCCCGGCGCTGGGCCGGGCTCACAGCTTTTTTTCGCATACGTATGACAAGACCCGGTTCTTGAGCATCTCCTCCGCCAGCATCTTCTTGAGCTCGGTGTTCTCGCGTTCCAGCTCCTTGAGTCGGCGGGCTTCGTTCACCTCCATGTGCCCAAACTGCCGCTTCCACCGGTGAAAGCTCACTTCCGAGATGTTTGCCTCGCGGCAAATATCCAACACGCTTTTATCACCACCATCCGCCTCGCGCAGGAGGCGAATCTTGTCTTCCGTCGTATACCGTTTGCCTTTCATTGTCTGGTCCTTTCTTGCGTCCCAGACTAACACATCAACTGGCCTGAAAAAGCGAAGTCACGTCAAAGCGTTCACCATTTTCAATCCCACGGTGCTGGCCATGCTGGAAGCCGTTCCCGCGCTGCGCGGCGACCCGCTTCTGGCCAACACCAACGAAGGCGTCACCGTCCTATGACTGAAGTAGCCCACGTGCGAACGGACGTTGCTGAGAACTAAGGTTTACGTTGTGCCAGAACAGCCAAGACATTTTTTATCTCGCCCCAAGTCAGCGCGGTGAATTTGATGGCTTCATCCCGATTGGCCGATAAGGAAGGATCAGAGATTACCCAGGTCCGGGCGGCAGAAAACGTCACCTCAACTGCCATTCCTTCCCGAGGGCCTTTGATTTCCAAATTCAGCGCTAGTTGCTTGGCAACTTCGCGAAAACGGCTGGTAAACGTCGTCAGCATATTGGTTTTAGCCGGACAGAAAAGATTTGCCCGCAGCTTGCTCTTACCAATGTGAAGTTGAAACAATCCCTGCATCAGGGGCGGAGGGCAGCCTGTCCGCGACAACCACGCCTGCATGGCCGGAATGCTGGAAGCCGCAATGCCAAGCCGGAGAACCTGTTCGTGGGCATCCGGTTTGTTGGCGACAAGAATTCGATACGCATCATACTTTCGGCGCTCAGTCTCGTTCATGCATGTTTCGAAGCCCACCCCCAAGTCCGACTCCACGACCCAGACAATCCGCTCCGGTTGAGCATGGTGAGCGGGTCGGCCGAGACATCCGTCTGAAAAATCATTGGTTAGAAAATAGTCAAAAATGATGCTCCCCAAGCCGACTCCCTCACCAGGTTCCGGAGTTGTCCGTCTTGGGTAAGACCGCTTTATTTTTTTCTGCTGGCTCTGATGAGTTTTGATTAGTTCGAGAAATCGCAGTCCATCCTGGTTTTGCGATTGCAGAACATTTTCATAAAACAATCTCAACGGATTTCCAGCAGGCAATTGCAACACAGTGGACTGTTCTTCTGGCGGAGCCTCCGCGAGCTGAACCAAGCGGTTCAAACGATGACTGTCAATGAGCCAACCATCAGAGTCAACAAAACCATAAATTTCAAGCTTTTTGCGTAAACGACCATGAGTAAAGCGACCTTTAGACAACACAAGCTCCTCGAAAACAATATCTTCTATAATATTCATATATTTACAACAATCACGTTTGACAAAAATTGGTGGATAAGATACTTTCTATCCAATTTCAATTTATAAAAATGGTAAATGAGAATTAAATATGAATCAACAAGCTAATTTAACGGCCGGCAAAGCAGTCAATAAAACCATCACCATCATATCCCTTTGGACGTGGCGATTTCGCGGTCCAACGGCATTCAACCAATACGACGTTGAGGTCGCGGCCGCGCCGACGATCGGCAAAATGCTGCAGGCTGCGTATGTTCAAACCAACTTGGATGGGCGGCCTCACGGTAAGCACGTGTGCTCCACGACCACCGGCGACCTGATGGTTTTGAACGGCGTCTATTACCTGGTGGCAGCCCGGGGTTTTCACCAACTAACTCAAGAACAAGCGGATCACGAAATCGTGCTGGCGAATACCCTGACCCATGAGGAGTGGGCCACCCGCAACCTCGCGGTGAAGAACCAACCCGGCGTGCCTGTCTCCTAACCACTTTAAACCTCAACGAAAATCAATAATATGAGCCTTAACATCGACCTTTACGCGGCAATTTGCCTTGATGGCCACGAAAAATCACCGCCAGCGCACCGGGATAAATTCGCCAAAGTCATCGATCTGGTGGGACTCGCTCCCTTCACCCCTGTGGACAGCATTCCCTATGTCTCGGTGAAGCTCCACGTAGCGGACTGGAGCCATGCTTATAACCTCTGGCAGTGGTTTGCGGAACATGGCGAAACCGGCGAAGCGAGCTTCGAAGAAACCCGGATTTCCCGCGAAGACCTGCAGCAATTGCTCGAAATCTGCCAGCGGCTGTTGGTTCGCCGCAACCGCAAAGAGGCCCAAGCCGCTCTGCCGTTGCCCCCCGGCCAGTTCAAGTGCAAAAAGGAAGAAGACGAATACTGGCGTGAATATTTTTGGCCGCATGTGGAAATGACGGTTCAGCAACTCGGCCCGATTCTGACCAACCCCAAATTCACCAAAGCATGGGAATTCCGATATAAGTTTGGCTAGAAGCCAGCCGGGCGACGGGTTGGCTAATCACCAAAAATAAAATTTATGGCCAGAAATATTATACGAGGCAAAGGCAACCTCTACCGAGGCAGCTCACGAAAGCTCTTCCTGCCGGCAGGAAAGGTTTACTACGAATGCGTTGAGGCGGTCATCCGTGAAATTAATGCAGGGGTTCCCCGGGAGCGCAATGCCACGGAAATTACCATCGCGGCCTTCGCTCGGGATGGCGTGGTGGTGTTGAAGGCCGTGCGAACCCGGGCAGTGCAGATGCCCACCTTAACGGAATCTGGCGAAATTGTGCCCATCTGGCGGCCAATGTCATCTCTGCTGATTAATCCCGCCGAACCTCCGGCCGTAAGAGATTATTGCTGCCCGCTTTACCTTCAGCAATTTTTAGAAAATGAAAGCGACGCCTGGTATGATCAGTTGGGGAATCAAATTCCCTACGCCCCGGAGTATTTACTGATGAAATATTTATCCTCAAAACGGACCAGCGAAGCGGCAAGCCTCGCCTACTGCCTTTTGGGGCACCTTGCGCGGCAGCCAACCAAAAATACCCGTCAAATCTTTAGAATCTTAAAATGTCTCCAGCGGCATCGCGACCGGGATCAGTTTCAAGCCGCCATCCTGCACGGCCTTAAGCGGCTGGCGTATTATACCAACGAACTCGCCGAACTCCAAACGGGCCGCCGCTTCAGGCGGATTAGTAAGTCCCTGTTGGAACTCCACTACTTCTTGATTCGAGATCCGCGCGGCCACACCGTTCCTGGTCTCAAAACCTTTCCCCCTAAATTTGTTTACGTTCCCGGCCCGGCATTAACCGCCCAACTCCTTTGAGGATGTGGATCGCGCACTGAATGGGTATAGAGCCTCGCGCTGATCAGACGGCTTTTTTGATTCAGCCGGTGTGTGATGGTCCTGAAAACGATTTACCCAACCATTCGTCGTCACCTTCGCGGCAATTGCGCTTCAGGTTTACCAACGATTCTGCCATCGTTTTGACCGTTGAAAGCCCCGGACCAAATCCAAACCCTCGCCGACCTGATAATGCAGGCCGCGCATTATGCGGAGTTCTGTCTCCGCAATTCGGGTTCCATGCCGCCCACGCTGTTTCTGATTGGCAACGATGGGCCGATGATGTTCTTGCCAGAAAAGCTGGCCAACGATCAGGACAAGGATGAATTTGCCACCACCGCCCGCTTGGTCTGCATCGCTCATAATGCGTCGGCTTGCGTCATGGCGCTGGAAGCATGGATGAAAACCGCCAAGCCCGACGAGAAGTTGGATACAACCGAACCACCGAGCGAAGCGATTGACCGGCAGGAAGTGATTGTGTTGATGGGGGAAGACCGGAAGAATCAACTTCAGCAATTCCTGCCCATCGTCCGAAGTGACAACGGCAAGTTTTTCAATCTCACCGAATCCGCATTGCCGACGATGGACAATATGCAGGGCCGGTTTGCCCAGATTTTGTCCCCCAAGATTCCAGACGCGAAGATGCAGGCGTTGACCAAGGCGGTGCTGACAGTGAAGCGGGTAAAGGGCGTGCGGTTGGGAAAACCGGGGCGCTAGCTCAAATCGCCAAAGCGTAAGCCGCTTCTGTTACCTCCGAAATCAATACTTTACCCTCACCCACGACCCCGGTCTTGGTCGACTGGACGATGACTTTGACAGCCTGATCCAAAAGTTGATCCTCCACGACCAGATCAATTCTGACCATTGGCAGATGATTGACGGTGTATTCCTTGCCCCGGTAGATTTCATTGTGCCGGTGCTGCCGGCCAAACCCCCGCACTTCACAAGTGGTCATCCCGTCAATGCCGATGTCCTCCAAGGCATCCTGCACTTCATTTAATTTTGAGAGTTGGATAATCGCTTCGATTTTTTTCATTGAATCCAATCTAGCAACGCCAATGCCAAGTCAGCGCCCACCAATGCCAACCTCAACCAAGTGCCTATTTTATCAAGGTTTTCTCCGCGTTAATCATAATCTCGATGTGCAAAATTGCCTCGTCGCCGCTGTTGCTTTTTACCCAGCCCAAAAGGTTTTAGCCAACCTCACGAATTTGGATTTATTTTCACCTAGACCGCCAATGTCCAAGTGCCCCCGGTAAAGTGGTGGCGTATGAAACTAAAAAATCTGATTCCACTACGCTATCGCACCAAACTCATCCGTCAATTTGGTCAGGCTAAACTCGTCAAACTTCCCAACGGCCAGCATGAATTGATCGGCGGCTCCGATGCCGACCGTTCCGACGCCTTCGAATGGGTGTCGCTCTTCGCGCATGAAATCGTGTTCACGCATTATCATCGGGAGACGGAAGGACATTGCCGTTCCCGGCAGCCTGTTTTCACGCCCCGGCTGCAACCGGCGATGTGAACAACTTGGCATGGACGGAGGACGCGGAAAGGTTAAGGTCTCCTCTGCCAATGAGCCGGCACAATAATCGCATTTTGCACGTTGACGGAGATTCCTTCTTCGCCAGCTGTGAGATCGCTTTGAATCCGGCGCTGGAAGGCCAGCCCGTGTGGGTCGGCGGTGGTCGCCGCGGTGACGGCATTGTGATTGCCGCCAACCGGCTGGCCAAAAAATACGGCGTGAAGACTGGCATGGCCTGCTTCGAAGCGAAGCGGCTTTGCTATAACGGCGTTCTCTGTAAACCGCACTACGACGCCTACCGGGAGCTGTCCAAACAGATGTTCCTCATTCTGGAAGAATACGCGCCGACGCTGGTGCCTTATTCCATCGATGAAGGCTTTCTGGATTTCTCGACAATGGAGGAACACGTCTGGCGCAACACCACCTCGGCGGATTACGTCCAAGGCATCCGCGACCGCATAAAAAAAGAGACGCGGCTCCCCGTGACCGCCGGTCTGGGCAACTCGGCCAAGCTGGCCAAGCTCGCCACGGATGCGGCCAAAGGCGTCGGCTTTCTCGAAGTGCCGGCCGGTCAGGAAAAGGAGTTTTTAAAAGACCGGCCGGTGGCGGAGATGTCGGGCATCGGCAAAAACCGGCAACGTTCGCTGGCTGCACTGGGTGCGTTCACCTTCGGCGACGTGGCGAAGCTTCCGTCCATGTTGCTCAAACAGAAGTTCGGCATCTGGGGTCAGCAACTGTGGCTGTTTTCCAACGGGCAGTGGAATGAACCGCTGGTGTTGGAGATCAAAGACAGGACCACAATCTCCAGTAGCACCACGCTGCCGCAGGATGAGCATGATTATGAAGCGGCATTGACCTTCATGTTGAGCGAGGCCACACGGCTCACTGGCCAGTTGCGCCGGGAGCAGATGCAGGCCCGGGAATTCAGCCTGGCCGTCCGGTTCAACGATTTCACGGAAGTGGGCACCAGTGACCGGTTCAACCATCCGCAATTTCTAAATTCCGTCATCAACTCCGTGTTGGAGCAGATGTTCCGGGAGATTATGAAGGAATCGCA
>Ga0364860_10660_pt1 | contig 18024 bp, 11 predicted proteins | sample ExccelAu500001D4_FD_206916 | JGI IMG/M metagenome (GOLD analysis project Ga0364860, IMG submission 206916) | Enriched cells from Trout Bog Lake Hypolimnion, Wisconsin, USA - BchlTB.Aug20.5000.01 .D4 | ecosystem: Environmental > Aquatic > Freshwater > Lake > Hypolimnion/Profundal zone | place: USA... | reverse complement strand
TGAGAGTGGTCCTGCTGTTGCGAGGCTATCATCAGATAATATGGAGTGGGATTATGTGGTAAAAGAGATAAATCCTTCCTATAGGGGTAGTAAGGTTGTGGTACGCGTTGTTGATTTGCCGGGGAATGTTGTTCAGGAGACTATGGTCATTGATTGTACATAGAGAAACGAGTTCGGCGTTTGACGTTCGGCGTTAAATTCGTAGTAATTCCAGGTTAATTTTTTTAATGTAAGATTCCCAGCATGGGTGAGGTATACCATGCTGGGATTTTTTTGTTAAAAATCAGCCTATTTTTTTTGTTTTTGGGGATTTTGGATGGGGGGAATGAGGATTATTTGATCATAAACGTCTGTCAAAGTTCCAAAAGAGGTCCAAGTATAAAGTAAATGAACGGAATACGAACAATTATAAAGGTTTAAACCTGTTTATAGAGACGTTTTTATAGAGAAACAGGGTACTTTTAGGAGTGAAAAGTGAGAGTTGAGAGGTTAGAAGAAAAAATGTAGAATATGTTATGCTATTCAACAATCAGATAGGCAATAGGCATTAGTGACTATTTCGGACTAAATTGAGCCACTAAAATGTATATAATGCTGGTTGATGTTCTATCAAAATCGACCTGACATTCCGGCAGAAAGTGAGCAAAATGATGAATCCTCATAGTTGAACTGAGTGTACATTTCAGCACCTAAAAATTTGAGTAAAATAACCAAGTCTCTCAAAATGATTAAACTGTTTCAACTTTTGGAGGAAGACCTTGAAAACATTAGATTCGGGAAGCTTAGCCAGAAGACTTCTTAATAAAGGCTCTTGGTATAAATAATGATTTGCTTAAGTACATCTGGGCTAAGGAATTTAACTGCATCAGAAGACCATATTCCGTCATTTTTCGGATCTTCGTAAGTGACATGGTTGATATAAATAAATCCCACAAGACCACATCTTGCAGGCAATGGCGTTTGGTTGTTAACCCGGTGCTGCAGGATCTCGCACACATGGTGTGAAGTAATATAAAATGCAAACATACCACGGTCTTGGTAAATTGTCTTATCGAGAAATTGAATGACACTTCTTTCATATTTCGATGTATCAAGATTAGGGGTACCTGTTTTGCCTACAATATGCATTGGATGATGGTTTGCCAGTTCCTGGATGGATGAATCCCTGTTCACAACGTCCATGGAGACCTGTGCGATTTTTAACCAAGAACCTTGTCGCTGGGCATCCATAAGGTTTGTAATCATATGACTCCAGGATTGCTCTATATTATTCTCAATATTTATAAGTGTACTAGTGCGATGGTTTAAATTTGCAAGTATCCCTGCAATTTCATGAGATAGATCATTGCCTTGAGGGGCTGCGGCTTGTTGTCGGATAAAAGTGGCATCCACTTTTTTTCTCGTGAAGAATCTGGAGTATGCTTCACAAAGCTTGACATTATTCCATTCATTTAGCCCTTGTCCAAGAACCCAGGTAACAAATTCTGCTCGGAAATTCTCCCGTGAAAGATCATAAGGCAGATTTTCGGGATTACCGAAAAGATCGAAATGCATGTCGGTTTTATCTGGAGAAAGATACTTGCATCTTTCTAAACTAAAAAGGTCGTTGTTTTTCCACAACAATAAGTCGTAATTCGAAAGGATAGAACCTGTGACTTTTGATTCGGGCAGGTAAGTGAAACCATATAATTTATCAAAAATTTTGGTAAATGCGAGATTTATATAACCATTCTGACAAATCATGGTGTTTTCCTTGAAGCTGATATAATAGGGAGATGCATTTCTATTAAGATAAGGTGTTACATTCTGACAATTCCTCGCAATTCCTTCAAGGTTGTCCAGTGTTGCAATCATAGATAAGGCAACCGGGTAAACATCATTTGAAGTAGCAAAAAAATTCCGCTGATCCATAGTCACGAATTGATTCGTTTTTCCTTTTGTCGCAAACCCAGGTCTCATCGGACAACCCAGTACTCGTACACACGAGTGATTTCCCATATTTGCAAGTTTTTGTGTATTAGCAGTGCCTCCCTGCATCCTGTAATCATATAATTCCGGGTACCTGCCGAGACAGGCCATGGTAAGAAGTGGTTTAAAGGTAGAACCGATGAAGTGACGGGTAAAGTTAAAATTACGTTGTTCGTGTTTTGCCTCCTCCGACATCCGCACAGTTGTTGCATAGGGTGCGGCGATCACTTCACCTGTTGCAGCATTCATCAGGCACACTGACATCTCAAAATGCTCACCCCTGCTTCCTTTCCAGACGGTTTTATGGTTCTTTAAGGAATTCATATAGAGGACCATCTTATGCTCAAGGTACTTGGAAAGCAAGGGGTTTAATGTCAGATCAATATTACCACTGTTTTTTTCAACAATACCTGGTAAGAAACTCAAAACTTGCTGTGTGAATAAGTCGGTGAAGGATGTGTCTACACAAAAGCGCTGCAATCCCTTATTCGTGTAAACAGTGTAGGAAAGGTTTTTAAAAGGATTATAGCGAATTAGCTTGAACTTAGAAAGCAGCTTATGTGTTTCGGGGCTGTAAATTGAAATGACGGTATCTCTCCGGAATGGAATGTCATAACCTGGAATGACAGTAAGGTCGGCCTTTTTATAATCAATAGTATCATAATTTACCCGGTGAAGTTTGAGATGAATAATATTATGATCACAATGGAATGTGAAAAAACGCTCTACGCCACCTTGGTTATCTCTTTCCAGAAAGGTGAATTGCAGCGCTTTCCTGTTAGGTCCTATGTAGGTTTTATTAAAATACTGCTCCGAGTTGGCGAAAACATTGAGATCCCGACCTTGCGCATTTTTAAAAGTACAGGAATTGACGTCCACATTGATTATGAATGGATCCTTCTCACTAGCATTCTGAGCGTTATTGCACACCGGGAGAATTGTATTTCCGTAAATAAGGAAGTAGGAATTCAATGTATCAAAAAGCATGTCGAAATTTCCCCTGATAGTCCCCTCCCACGATTCTGTTGCAAGGTCAGTTTTAAACAGCATAGAATCGATGTTTATCTTGTTGATCAGTCGGTAATTGTTTCCATTCTGCTCTTTTTTATTTATGATATGTATTGTAAAATACTTTTTTGAAAGGTTGTTCTTTTGACTCTCTATTGCATTGTAAAAACTACTGTTAAAGTAAAATAGACTGTCCTTCCGGTTGGCGGGCTTGTAATCTATCAGGCGGATGTCGTCCAGATTATAATAGGAACCATCGTAAACTGGGATATAAAATTTCAGCCTTTTGTAAAAGTTGTTTAATTGCGAGATATTGGTTGGTCTTATATCAGATACATCCCTGAGCGCATCTTCCAACATCTTGTCAGTGATCCCGATAAGTCCCTCCCCATTTTTGCTATTTGGCGCATAGTACTTCTTATTCCTAAACGCCATGAAACCCGATTCCGTGTAATACATTTTACGAATGAGATAAAAAGATCCTGCAACAAGCCCTAAAATTAAAAGGTAGAAAAAGAGCTTGGATGAGATAAGATAGCTTTGCTTGTTTTTTCCTGTACTTTCTATATTCTTCATTTTTAATTTTATTGGGAAATAAATGATAGAATTGAAAGAAAAAGATCGATAGTTTTTACATCCGTATTAAAGGTTCCGGAATATTTAAAAATTTCTCCTGTGCTAATATGTTTTTTGATTAAGAAAAATACTTGCTTGGGGTTCTTTTTGTCTATATTATCAAAAACATGCATTATGTCTTGATCCGTTAAAAAATAATCTATAGAATCATTATTACTTTTCTTAAATCCCATTGTCATTAGGTCTTCTTTCTTAACTTTTTCCTTACTACAGAATTCGTATAACTTTTCAAACAACTTTCGTTTATCTTTAAAATTAAAGGTTGCATTTTCTTTTCCCTGTTTTTCTATTGTAATATCCTCGAGATTTTGATTGTTCTTCAGAATCAAACCCAGCGTATCAATTACTGTATAAGGAGATTTCGGTTGGAAGTTGACCATTAAAGTGTCAGGTTGTCCGTTTGATTGTATAAACTTTAAAAGAATAAGGTCAGCTTTGACTTTTTTTGTTTCTTCATTTGTGGGTTTGCGTTCAATTTTAACAGACGGTACAATTGTCGGGTGCTGCTTTTTAAAGGGTGAAAATATCAGCTCGTTGTATCTACGATTGATTTTATAAATGTAACTGACAAGGTCAGACATATACGTATTGTACATTAAATCACTGATTGTCAGAATTATAATCAAAATAACAATGATGCTTGACAATACAGTACTTACCATCCGGAGACTTGTCTTTATTTTTTTTATTTGAATATCAACTGAATGCGGTGGTGCAAATTGTGCAGATTTTTCAGGTTGTGCTGGTTCTGCAACAGGAGCATGCTTCAACAACTTTAGTTTGTGTTCAATCTTTTTTTGAAACGCTTTCCTTAAGGATGTATCGCTTATCAAATCAAGTTTCTGAATGATGGCTAAAAGACGATCCCATTCAGATATGTTGTCGATTTCCTTCCAAAGGTTGTTTTCCATAAAGTACAATATTTGAGAATCGAGAGGGTCAATTTGGATTTTTCTTGCTAGGTTATAAAGGATATAATTTTTACAGTAGTATTCATTTTCCGCCAAAGAAACCTTTTCCATAATGGATTTAGTAGCGCTGTAAACTTTCAAAAGGTAGGTTTCAAAACGTTCTCCGTAATTATACCACTGTTTGAGTTCCATAAGGTACCTGGAGGAAATTTTAAGAACAAAACGGAAATCAGGCAGCACCACCTCCAGAGCTTTATCCAGAATAACCTCCCATAACTTTTTATTACCTTCTAGTGGTTCATCCAGATGTGAAAGAATGAAATTAGCAAATTCCGTTGGGATTTCAAATCTTTCCTCATTCGTGCCGTAACATCTTGAGAGTTGTGAGGGATCTATCAGGGCAAAAAATATCTTCTTTTTTTCAGCAGCGTTGAGATAAGGATAAAGGGCTCTCAGGAACGGTACATCCTTTGGCGTGAACTTATTTTTGGAGATGTCCCGCTCGGCAATTTCGTCAACTTTCAGCCCATGAACTTCATTCAGCGTAAGGTTTGATAAAAGAAATAAAAGATCTTCTCTTGTGAATTCCAGATCCATGAACAATGCTTTATCACTTCTCGCAATATCAAGTTTGTCTTCTGCTTTAAGTATACTGTGATCCAATGCATTTGAGATCCTTCCCCGCAGGTCCGATGCTTGCTTTATTGTGACTTTCTCCGATATCCTTTTTAACGAAACTAATTGATCCAGGTAAGCATTGTATGTAAGTTTGTCTGGCTTGTATTTTTCTATTAGGGAATCGGGAATCTCCTGCTGAAATTCCTGGATTTCCTTGATTGTATTTTCCAGTTCCGAAATGACTACAAAACCCTTGTTTCCTGTCAACGCATTTATTTGTATCTCTACGGCTTCTTCTATGATAGTTGCCATCTGTTCTTTAATGATTCTTTGGTGAGGACTGGGAAAATCTTTTGGGTTTTTAAGCTGACTGAGGATTTTTCGTTGATTTTCACCCTGGCTGCACTTCAATAGAAGCCGTGCAGAGTTTAAGAAGAACTCCGGATCCTTGCTGTTATACAGCTTAATAATCGAGGTTTCGTGAGCTTTAAATAACTGCTTGGTAATATCATCATCAAGATTTGTAAGCAGAAGTTGTAAAATATCAAAACACTGGATAATGCTATTGATCCTCGACTGATCAATTGTTCGTTTCGAGTCATCTTTAAATATAACATTCCTGAGCCTGGTAACCTTTTCTTCATCGATTTTGCTGAGTGATCTGAACTTTTGGTATAGAGCTTCTGTATCCGTGTCAAATGACAACCCACCAGATAATTGGTTAAAGTCATAAAGATCAAATTTACCTCTATCCTCGAAGACAGGATTTATCCCCGGAATCGCAATCAAATGAAGCTGTCCTAATTGCCGTGTATAATTTTCATCGATATTGATCCCGAATCCAACCAGTTTTCTCAGGAAAAGTGGTAGTGTTCCAATGGATTGAAACAGGATCTGAACGTTACGGTTTTTCAACATCCGATTCTCCTTGAATTCTTCCTGATCCGGTTTTCCAAGGAAATCAAGATTAATCACAAGCTGCTTGTTATTCAAAAGGGAATGGATTAGCGCTTTTTGAATGGCATTTATTCTTTCCTTTTCACCAGAAATTAAGTTAAAATGCTTTAATTGCAAAGTATCATCCAATTTCCCCGTTTTTAAATCCTCCCATTTCTCGAATTCCGGTAAAGATATTACGATTGAAGGGATATCCCATTCTGCCTTATCCATCTCGCTTTCTGAAATAAAATAAAAGGCTGAAAGAGTATATACTCTGGTGGCAGTTTTACCGATATATTCACCTTGGATCAATGCAAAAATATAAAGTTGCTCATCTGCAGAAAAATAATGAATGAGCGATGCATAGTTTCCAGAAACTTCCTGTGTGAACGAATTTGTAATGCTCGTCGCTCTTTTATGAAGCGGGTAGTCGCTGTTAATCCTTTTATTATTTCCAATCTCCAGTCCGCCACCGCTTTTTGAGAGAATAGCACCTTTGATAATAACGTCTAAAATGATCTGATTGTTCAACATTGATTATTATCAAATAATTTTCTTAAGAAAATTGGCATGGAAGTAAATTTTCCAATAATATTATGCCGCAACAGGATTTTGTAAACAAGTTCTGGCGTTCCAAGGGATATTTTTTGCCCCTGGTTAAGTCCTTTGAACGATATTCCTTCATTTTTTGCAAAAGAAAGATCCTGATGAACCGGAAATGCGCATAAAAACAGGTTTTCGTAAAATTCCAAATGCGGGAATACAATTTGGACATTTTTTAAAAGATACTCGTTTCTTTCTATGATAGAGCTAACCCAATCCAGAAAGGTATCTTTTGATTTTTCCTCTGTAATGACATAATAATCCTTCCCGTCATTAAATACATTTTCTATAGTTCGTTCAAGTTCTCTATTAAGGATTGATTTTTTTATGCCCCAATTCATTTTAGACTCGAATTTTGGGTGCAACGCTTTGATTCCCGTGATTGAATTTAACTTTTCCTCTAATGCTGTAATAAGTTGGGAGGCACGATATCGAATATCACCAGTAGTATTTCCTGAACAAACAAGATTATGAAAATCAGTAATATTCAACTTTTCCGTCACTTTATTTAGATTAAGGTAGAATGCATAATATATTGCAGACATCAAGGAAAAATATTGAGGTGAATAAAGCTTGATTGGTTTAGGATACAATTCCTTAAGTTTCTCTCTATTAAGAGTAATATCAATCCCCGTAAACACCAAGTAATTCCTTCTTCTTTTACTACTCTGTTTCAGTTTTGAGATGTCTTCTTTAAACTGGTCAATAGCAATTTGCATTGTTCCTGTAGACTGATTGAAATGTTCCTTCATAATTTCTCCAACTTTACGATCAAGGTTTACTTCACCTTTTGAATAAGCAATTTTTTCGCATAGGATAAAGTCAGTGCAATTCAAAATAAAAAGGTAGGAAATAAATGCTTTGTGAATTCTGCTTATCGTTACTGCATCCGGTTTTACAGTTCTTCCGGAATGTTCTGCAAAATCTACCAGGAGATCATATATATTGTGAACTTTCTCTTTCATCCTTAAAACAAGGTCACCTTCTGACACAGCAACATTTGACTTTTTGTCTACAGAATAATACATTTCGCCAGGAAGTAATTCTACAATTTCTTCAAATTCTATCTTGATTTTTTTCCGATGCTCCAAAAAATCTAAGAAATCAAAGAAGATATTGATTTCTTCTTGAAAATTTGAAAATAACTCACCAGCTATATTCATGATTTCCACTACCACTGCTTTCTCGGGTTTTGTTTTGTGCTGGAGATACCCTTGATAAACATCTTCCCTCAAGGTTATAAGCTTAGAAGCACTAGTCAATTTAACCCCTTTTACATCATAGATTTCCTTATACCGTTGATACTTGAAATCTGCCAAAGGACTTCGTGATTGCGAAAAACGTTTATGCCTGCGAATAAGAAAAGTGTAATTACAGCCCGTTTTGACAATAATCTTGTTTATACAGTCCACAATATCGAAAAGAAGAAGGGTCTTGCCTGTCTGTGTCCTTCCAAAGACTGCAATCCGGATAATTTCGGGGAGTGGGTCATTTTTAGTTCTGTCAATTTTAATTTGAGCAGTAATATCCTTTGAAGGCTGTTCATTAGTCAGGGACTGTTGACCATTCAGATCGTTTACGTCATTGTTCATAGATGTAAAATTTTAACGGTTTGAATGAAATCTTATTTTCTTTATAAATAAATGACAACAAGGAGAACAAAATTTCGAGATAACCAAACGAGACCTTGGAAAGCCTGCCGGTCAGAAATGTATCGCATACACTTCTGATGTGGATCCCGCCATCCTGATCCTTGAAGGTCATTGTTTTCTGTCCCGGTATAAGTTGTGAAAGTGTCGGATAATCTGAAAAAGAGAGTTTATGAAATTGCTGGGGCAGGGTGGAGGAGTTTTCATCCCAGAAACAAATATCCAGTAGTTGCATAAAAGAGTAATACCTTGAGATGCTCCAATCCATAGAAAAATCTTCCCGGTTGCTCATGATTTGATCGATCTCTGTGAAAGCAAGATATAGAGCCAATAGATCATTCCGCTTTGCCTCAACGAACATCCTGTCCTTATAAAGCTTGACAGCCGGGGTTTTGGCGAGGTTGATACACATGATCATTACATCTGCATTGGCCAGTTTTCCATTTTCCTGCAAGGGAGCTATTTCCTCGTTGGAAAGTATAAAATTCATGTGCTTGTATATTCCGGGACAGGCGTCGACATCAATTACAAATGACTGATCGGCATATTGAGAGACATTGATTAGTATCGGATGTCCCAGGAATTTCCTTTCCATGAGGAGTGACGCAAGATTGCTGAAGACCTGTTGTGTGTCTTCTGCCTCGGCGCCCCATATGAGAATCCTGAACTCCTCCATTTGATTGTTTCAAACTGATTTGAAAATGTTTTTCTTTCTCCGTGAAGGCATAGAACAAAAGATCGACAAAGTTAGAGGCAAAAGGTCGATATAGATACTATTTGCCAGGCTAATCCCTATAACCCTTGAGGAGGCGTGCTTCTTCTCGGCAATGAAATTATCATACATCTGTAGGTCCTCTTGGTTTATCATGATTTTCTCGACTTGGAGGGGCTTTGCTGCTGAGGCAGTCTTCGCAAAGGGGGATGACAAGAAATCGATCAGCTTATTAATTGCTTCAAGGGGTGTCTGATAATCACTCTTCAGCACTTGCTGCTCGATGATGCTAAGAACCGTTTCATGGGAGCCCGGATTGACAGGAAGAGCGGTATAAACACCGGATAATTTGAGGGCATCATTTTTTATCTTCAGGATATTGTATTTTTTCTCGCTTTTAGTCGATAACCAAAATTCATCAATCTCAGTGACAAGTGCTGAATCCATCCTCCATAATCTTTCCCAAGAATCGAGGTTTGATATAGCATCGGAGTCTTTTTGTTTGTTGCGCTCTAGCAAGGATATCCGATCATTTAATCCTGTTCTGTCCCTTCTCCAATCATTTAGGAGCTCAGTATTGGGGTCTTGTTTCCTTGACTCCGGAAAAATAAGACAATCTATACTGTCCCTTTCTTTTTTAAGTTTTGCGATCTCATCTTCACTTTCCCTACGTTGATTATTTATCCTTGAAAGTGCGTCCCCTGTTTCTTTTATTTTTTGTTTAATATTAGGTGTAAGCCGGTCTGTCAGTGCTTGTGAAACTTTAATAGTATTGTCGCGCCAGTCGCTCATGTAGTTGTTGTCATAGAAATAGAGGAAATTGAAACAAAGGGGGAGAAAATCAAAAAGGAGGTAAAGCATGATGAATTTGGACATCCGGCTCTCTTTTGGGTTTTTTCCAGCATTGATGATCTTGCTAAGGCTCCAGTATAGCGCTCCGACGATCAAAAGGGAGAAAAAGGAGATGAAAAGATAAGTGTACCAGAAATCATGGAAGAAAAGGTTGTTAATGCCGTTCCACATTGCAAATAAGGTCAGTGTCAAGAAACCGATAATGACAAGTTGGTGTAGGTTCTTGGTGATCCACTTGCCTATCTTGACTTTTTCTTCTTTATCATAGATCATGTAAAACGGATTCTTATGTCCTTGGGAATCCTTGGCCCCGGTCTCAACCTGGTCCTCATAAAGCAGGTAGACCCTTGTTAGGATTAAAGAAAAAAAGAAAATAAGCACAAGAGGGTAAAGGGAGATGTCCCTGGTCATGTATAGTAAAAAGTATATTGTCGGGGCAGTCCAGAAAAGATTAACTGCAATGATCCTTATAATAAAGCTGAGGGAATGAGGATGGGTGTACTCCTTCGTTTTTACGCTATTCTCTTCCATATTTATAGGATTACTTACTGACTTGGTTCAGGTCTATTTTTTGTGTTTCTTCATCTTCATAAGTCTTGTAGCCTCTCCACCCGATAAGGATAAAAAAAACGAGTGTCTCTGCAACTTCCGTCACCGAATCCTGTCCGACTCCATAGATAAGCCTTCCTGTGAAAGGTACCATGCCAAAATAGGAGACTAAGAGGTAAAGACTCGTGAAAATAAGGATATTCACGCTGAAAAGCCGGATTAGCCACTTCATGTGTAAGTAATTTGCAGTATCGCCTGCCTGAAATCCGCTCTTACTGTTAGGATTGGCGAACGGTCCGTTGGTGGCTTGGCCGAGTGTATGGGCATAAACCATGAAAAGCAATACAAGCCATACAGCAAGGATAAAAGCAATCCCGATGAAATGATAACTTGCAATAAATCCGACAGGAAAGCTGAGGTCGTTTATCACTACGGGGGACTGGGTCGATGAAATCGATGAATGAATTGGGCTTGTCGAAGAAGGAAAATGCTCCTTTTTCTCCTTTATCATCCCGGAATAATGGCTAATTATTGCAAAGAACTCGGCATCATTTTCCGTATACTTTAATCCCTGTTTATGGATGTTGTTAAAATCGGAGAAGAAGTTTATCCTTCGGCTGTACCTTTCCATCGTTATGTTCTCCTTCATCCTTGGAAAGATTTTCTGTACGCAGAAAAGCAGGATAACGATAATTATTGCAGTTGTGAAAAAACTCTTCAGGATATTCTTAAACCGTATTTCGGTAAGCTCCGTGGCCACTATGTATTCCTCAGGGTCATTGACTGTGAACTGGAATAATATTATGGAAATCAGAACCCCCATGGTAACGATCAGGAATCCCACATCACCTGCGCTAGATACCACATAAAGCCCGAGAATCAGTAGGATTACAAGGGGAAAGACGACAATCCATTGTAGTGTGTAACGTTTCTTTCCGACTTCTGAGTAGTAGGTCCTGGCTTTAAGGAAAAACATTAACAAGCACAGGATTGGAACAGCAATTACTATTACAGACCAGAATGGGGTTACTTTAAAGTAGAGGCATGTTCCTGCCGTCACGATTATGATTATAAGCCATACAATCATCATGAGGATCCTGAGCGAGGAGCTGACCCCATTACCTGGTTTGATTTTCTCATAATTGGAGAGTATGACTTTTGCCGAGAAGATAATTAGGAGAGGAGTGAGAAGCATGCTTCTGAAATTTCCCAATACGTTTAATGAAGCCAGTGTCCCGATTGTCAGGCAGACGATGAAGATCCACCAAATCCTTCCCTTGTTGAGCAGTTGCTCAAACCTTTTAATCCCGAGCCATATGAATAATAATATTACAAAACCGAAAACAACAGTTGTGTATACAACAATAAAATGACTGTCTTTCCAACTGTCGGGTGTGGTAGGAGGATACAGGTACTTGACTATTTTGAAAAAACCTGGAAAAAGTTGAAGTGCATCAGAACGGGGTACGGAATCATTGAATGGCTTCCAGAAGGTCATAAACAATTTTGTATACCAAAACCAGGTGATTATCAATGAGATCGTTGAAAAAATGATGATCGAGATCCAGATGTCCCTCTTATGTCTGCCCGGTTCTTTCCATTCATGGTTGTCCCTGTCAAGAAGAAGCCACGCTATAAAGATTACAATCGGTACTAGGTGGGCAACGATGATGTTGACCGGGAAAAGATTAAGAAAATAGGGAGAGGTATATGAAAGCTGGTATGTTATGATCAGCTTGATGGAAAGCAATGCGATCAAGCCTATGAAAATAGCAGAAAAGTAGGAAGAAGAATAGGATCGGCAGGAATGGTCAGTATTGTCAAGATTTGCATAAGTCTTGTCGTGGCATTTGTGATTTCGCCTGTAAGTAAATGTATATATCAGCACAAGTGCCACAAGAGTTATAATAAGCAAAGACAGAAAGGGCAATGAAACAAACCATTTGTCAATGATGCGGGCGTTTCCGTATAAATCAACGCTGGAGGCTGTTCCTGGCATGTTTGTACTGGTGACTGAAACGAAACCCGGAAATAATCTCCCTGCCGAACTTGCGTTCGTTGAATTGACCAATACAGAATCCCCAGGCAGGCGTATCTCAAAAAGACGTTCGGAAAAGTTGTGTGAAATAGCAGGTAAATGTATATCAAACTCACTAGGGTAACTCGTGGTCAACTGTCGAATGGCAACTCCAAGCTTTTTGTTCCTTTCATTAAGATTGTCGATGGTATCCTTAGGAACAACGATGGTTATATTCGTAGGGAAAGTAACACGAAGGGTTGTATCGTTAGGAGCACTTAAATAAACATGGCCCGCACCCCAGTCTGTAAGCACTGGCCTCGGTTTTACATAATAGAAATGATTCATAATGGAGAAGTCAGGTTTGACGAAGCCGAGAAGACCAGCCTTAACTTTCGACAAAAACTTTATAGAATCGCTTGTTTTGAGATAGTCAGATTCAATCGGTTTGAAAAACTGTACTTTGCAGCAAAAGGAGTCAACCGCCTCCACATCTCCATTTTTCGCAAATCCCTTGTCCCCAATCCATGTAAGAGAGTCCAAGAAAATGATGGAGTATCTTTTCTCGGCCCCTTTGTACGTAATGAGAGATTTTACATTTTCAAGTGCAAGAGCGTCCGAACCTGACCGGATGATTCCGGGGATAGAAAGAAGAAGATTTTTTACTGAAATGTAATTATTGCTGAATTTTCTGCATTGCCGGATCAAAACATTTGATTCAACTTGGATTCCTGTCCCGTTTATCCTCAAGATCCTGTTTGGTTCAATGAAAGCGCGATTGAGCGTCTTGTTGTTCAGTTTTACATAATAAGGCTTGGAAAGGTTCCAGTGAAACAGGGGTTGCTGAGGATCCTTCTCAATCCTCAGCAAATCATCCGGCAATTGCCTGAAAACAATATCATCATGCCCCCCAATAGAGATAGACCTCTTCTGATGAAATTCTACCTTGTTGACCGAGAAAAAAAATTGAAAGTTGGTGTTCCAGATGAAATAAACGATAAAGATCCCTAAGCCTATTAAAAGCAGAAAAGGCAAAGCGAATGACAATCTTTTCATAAGCTTTTGATTATTTAAGGAACACAGTGAAAATGACCTCAATTTTAAGATAAACAGCGTTCTCCAGCAAAAATAACCCAAAATTAAGTATCCTATACAATTATATTAAATTATTACTAGAAATTTCAAATTGATTATAACAATATAAGAATCATTGAGAAGAACAGAATAAAGAAGCAGACTTTCAAAGAGCTATATGATAGAAAGAACGGAGCCACTTCACTTCTTTTGTAGGATAAACGTTCACAACGTATTATCCTGATAATAATTTATTTAAGATGGTTTATTCATGGCGGTATGCGGTGAACACTCTAACTGGTTTATCCATCTGGATTAACTATTTTGAAATATTAATACCGTCAGATACCAATAACCTTTTAACATTATCAATTTTAATGGCAACATTTTCACCTTGATAATTTGGTCCAGCTCCACCAACAAGAATTCCAATTACCGTGTTGTCCTCTTTAAGAATGCAAGGCCCACCACTATTACCTGGGTTTGAAGCAGCATCAAGTTTGAATAAATCTAAACCTTGGTATGAAGTACTATTGATACTTCCTTTAGTAATAGAGTAATCATTATTAGGATATCCGATTAATACTACTTCATCTAATGGATTTACTGATGAAGATTCACCTAATTCCAATGGTTCAATACCGCTGATCGCTGGAACCTCAAGAACAGCAATATCAGTAAGAAAATAATCCATACCCACCTTTCCATCAATTGGACCCTGAGAACTAGTTGGAGCTATATATATGACTTTTGCTGTAATATTAATAGGTGTTTTCGCCTTTTCAAATATTACCGATACATTACTTCCTATTGCAAGATTTTCGACTATATGCCTTGCGGTGAGCATTTTTGTCTGTGAAACTAAAAAGGCTGTTCCTATTTTATCCTGATTGATAAGTTTTGCAACAGGCTCCTGAACATCACTACTGAAAGCTGGTTTGCTTGGGGCAAGATGAAAGTGAAATAATAAATAGATCAGAAATGGTAAAAACAACACGATAATAAATACAGTTGTTACGGTTCTGGTTTTTTTAAGAACCGAAATTCTTTCCTTCTCCTGTAAATTCTCGGTTAGTCCTAAAAACATATAATTGGTTATTGAGTTGTATAAGTGGAAAATCCGCACATATTGACCCCCTAATTACGTTTTAAAGTGACCCCCCTGTTACGCTTCAAATTGACCCCCTCGTTACGGGGCAAATTGACCCCTCAAATTTAACAGATATCTTACCTTAAAACAAGTTTGCTTAATGTTGATAAATAAATCAACATTGAATGCCATGGCAAACAATCCAATTTCTATGAGTAAGATACGACAAATTTTACGGCTTTACTTTCAAAAACAAGGAAAGAAAGTCATTAGCGAACAGACCGGAATCGCTTGCAACACGGTCAAAAAGTACATCAAAATTTTCAAGTCATTGAAAATACCCTACGATGAACTGAGTAAACTCAGCGACAGCGAATTAGAGAAGCTGTTTATTAAGGAGGATTCAAGGGACCCATCCGAAAGGTTCACTCAGTTACATGCATTTTTTCCCTATGTGGATAAACAGCTGAAACGACGAGGAATGACTCGGCAGATACTATGGAATGAATATTATAAAGATCGCGATAATGCATTTGGATTTACGCAGTTCTGCAAGTATTACAAACGCTGGAAAAACCAGGTTGATCCTGTAATGCACATTGATCACAAAGCTGGGGATAAGGTGTATGTGGATTATGCAGGAGAGAAACTGTATTATGTTGATCCAGACACCGGAGAGATCATCAAGGTAGAGGTCTTTTTAGCCATCCTGGGAGCCAGTCAGCTGACTTACGTAGAAGCGACCATGACCCAGCAGAAAGAAGATTTTATCGCATCCTGTGAGCGTTCACTACATTACATTGGGGGTGTTCCGATGGCCATAGTTTCGGATAATCTAAAGTCTGCGGTTACAAAGTCCGACAAATATGAACCAACTTTAAACGAAGCCTTCGAAGACTTTTGTGAACATTACTCTCTGACAGCCCTTCCGGCAAAAGCGTATCGTCCCAGGTATAAAGCATTGGTGGAAGGGGTGGTTAAGATTATGTATACACGCATATACGCTATGCTCAAGCTGGATTTGATTCATTCGCTGAAAGAGTTGAACCAGGTTATCAGAACGCTGCTGGAAGAGCACAATAACAAGGCACTTACCGGAAGGAACTATAGCCGGCGGCAGTTGTTCGATGAGATCGAAAAAGAAGTACTGCAACCATTGCCAGTAATAAACTATGAGTTTAAAAAACGTAGGATGGTCACAGTATCAAAGATGGGATTTGCTGCACTGGGTGAGGATAAGCATTACTATTGCGTTCCATACCAGTTCAAGAATAAAAAAGTGACGGTTCTTTATAGTGCGGAACAGGTAGAGATCTTTCATCATTACGACTGTATTGCAACCTATAAAAGGGACCGCACTCCATATGATTTTACAACCAACGACGCCTTCCTTGCGCCACAACATCAGTTCCTCAAGGACTGGACACCGGAAAGAATGATTGAACGTGCCACTGCCATCGGAAAAGATGTAAAAGACCTTGTAATAAAGATCCTTGAAAAACCTCAGCATCCTGAACAGGCTTATAAATCATGCTCAGGGGTATTAAACTACAGCAAAAAAGTGGGCCCGGAGCGACTTAACAATGCGTGTCGAAGAGCCTTGGAATATGGGGTATACAATTACAAGATCGTACAAACCATCCTGGAAAAACAACTGGATATGGAAGAGATAACTGAGCCACCGGTTGAAACGTCGTTACCAATGCATGAAAATATCCGTGGAGAATCCTATTTTAATTAACCCCTTAAATACCATTGCTATGAATGAACAAACCCTTGAAAAATTGCGGTGTATGAAGTTCTTTGGCATGCTTCGGGCATTTAAAACCAGCCTTGAATCTGGACAATTAAATACCCTCACTGCCGATGAACTGATCGCCTTTTTAGTAGAATCCGAGTACGATGATCGTAACAACCGTCGTATTGAGCGACACATCCAGCAAGCTAAGTTCCGGTACAAGGCTAATGTTGAACAACTTCACTTTGACATTGACCGTAATCTGGATAAAAACATGATGATGCGTTTTGCCGACTGCAGCTTCATTGATAAACACGAAAATATCCTGATCACGGGAAGTACCGGGATAGGTAAGAGCTTTGTTGCTTCAGCCCTGGGCAACCAGGCATGCATGCTTGGTTATTCTGTCATTTACGCCAATGCATCCAAGCTTTTTGTAAAGCTGAAAATGACTAAAGCAGACAGTTCTTATGTAAAAGAAATCACCCGGATCGAAAAACAGGACCTGCTTATTATCGATGATTTTGGTTTACAACCCTTGGACGGACAAAACCGTAATATGCTTCTTGAGATCATGGAAGACAGACATGGCAACCGATCAACAATCATTACCTCCCAATTGCCGGTGGCAAATTGGTACGAAATCATCGGGGAACAAACCATTGCTGACGCTATCCTTGATCGTATTGTCCATAATGCTCACAGGATCGAGCTTAACGGAGAATCTTTGAGGAAAAGATACGGAATGAAAAAAGAAATGAATTTAATATCGATGCAATAAAGTTTAACTTTGCTTATGGCATTCTTAAGTATGATAAATGTTAAAACTGGGCAGTTAACTTTGGGGGGTCAATTTACTCCGTAAAAGAGGGGTCAATTAGGACGGAATATCCAAACTTCATCCTTTGAATCTTGAGGATTCTTAAATATGATAGGAATATGTTCAACCAAATAGCTGCCTTCTAATTCTATAATATCACTTGTTAAAATAAGATCAGAACATCTGAATGGATTTAAATCCCAAAGTTTCTCTATATTATTTCGGCCGCATCCAGAAGAAATAAATTTGGCTAATTTTAATGCAGTACCTTGTTCATAAGCACAATAGAGTTCAGTCAAGAAATCAATTGTATTATTTTGAATCTTATCTTGAATGTTGATATCATGTATGTTATTTAAATGAACCTCAATATTAGGTTGACAAGTAAAACAATTCCTCACAGCTGTTTTTAAAGCATAAGCTGTCGTTTGGTTATTACTATTAATGCAGGTCTTGACAACATTACATCTTGAGAGTATTTGATTAACAGCTGGTAGAGAAAACCTTAATCTGTAATCTTCATAAATTATTTTATAAACAATATTGACAGCATTTTGCTTAGCAATCTTATCTGTACCCATTGTGAATGCTAAATAATATGCTGTCGAATTAAAATTACAGTTATCATTTTGCGCAAGGACTGATGTAAAACAAAAAAAAGTAGTCAATATCAAAAAAAACTGAAGTTTAATATAAGATGTTTTAGGTTTCACAACATTATATTGATGTACATTAGAAGATATAAAGTTAAAGCAAAGCAATGTTAATTATATTTCTCTAAATGACAATGGATTTGCAATATAAATTATTGATATATTTAGATGACTTAAATGTTCTCAA
>Ga0364860_10659_pt1 | contig 18032 bp, 16 predicted proteins | sample ExccelAu500001D4_FD_206916 | JGI IMG/M metagenome (GOLD analysis project Ga0364860, IMG submission 206916) | Enriched cells from Trout Bog Lake Hypolimnion, Wisconsin, USA - BchlTB.Aug20.5000.01 .D4 | ecosystem: Environmental > Aquatic > Freshwater > Lake > Hypolimnion/Profundal zone | place: USA... | reverse complement strand
AAAGGAACTGATAAAGGATATCCATTCCCATTTGAATTACTCATTAACTGGAAACTGGAAAAAGATAATAAACTTACGGTAAAATCAACTGTTTTTCACCATAATGCACATCCTATCCCTTATGCGGATGGTTGGCATCCTTATTTCTCATTAGGTTCCAGCGTTGATACTTATAAAATACAGTTCAGCAGCAATACTATGCTGGAATTTGATGAAACTTTGTTACCTACGGGTAATAAAATAGAGGATAAACGTTTTATTGCCGGGGCATCACTGGATGGTATTTTTCTGGACAACTGCTTTGAGCTGGAAGGCGCTAACCCGGTTTGTATTTTAAGTAATGATGCATTACAACTGACGATACAGCCCGATGCAGCTTACCCCTTACTGCAAATTTATACCCCTCCGCACAGAAACAGTATTGCCATTGAAAACCTGAGTGGGGCACCGGATTGTTTTAACAATGGAATAGGGCTTACCTTAGTACAACCAGAAAAATTATATCTATTTTCCACTTCATATACTCTAAAAACAAAATAACCATGTCAGTTAAACAAGACGTAATTACCGTATTTCAGGAAAACTTTACAACAACGCCCAGGGTTTTTTATTCACCGGGAAGAATTAATTTAATTGGAGAACATATTGATTATAACCATGGTTATGTAATGCCTGCTGCAATTGACAAAGGCATATGGTTTGCAGTTGCTGCCAATAATACACAAACTGCAAATTTTGTAAGTGTTGATTTAAAAGATTCTTTTTCAATATCTCTGGATGCCGTTCAGAAACAGGATAGCTGGAAAAATTATGTATTGGGGGTTTTGCATATTCTGGAAGAAAACAATATTAAAACCGGAGGGTTTGATTGTGCATTTGGGGGGAACCTGCCGGTAGGTGCCGGTTTATCTTCTTCCGCAGCTGTGGAAGGTGGCCTTTTATTTGCCCTGAACAGTATTTTTGAATTTGGTTTGAACAGGGTTGAAATGGCAAAACTGGCTCAAAAAGCCGAACACAGTTATCCAGGTGTAAACTGTGGAATCATGGATCAGTTTGCCAGCCTGAACGGAAAAAAAGATCATGTGATTTTACTGGATTGTGTAACGCTTGACTATCAGCATTTTCCGCTGCAACTGAATAATTACGCTATTTATCTGATAAATACTAAAGTGCATCATTCCCTTGCCAGCGGAGAATATAATAAAAGAAGGCATGATTGTGAAGAAGGTTTTGCTATTTTGAATGAAAAGCTGGGTGGGAATATAACTTCCTGGCGCCAGATCAGTTCAGAACAGGTGGTATTAAATAAGTCGTTTTTGAGTGACAGGATTTTTGACCGCTGCCTTTTTGTAACACAGGAAATAGCCAGAACACAAAAAGCAGGTGAATTACTGAAAGCTGATAACCTGGCTGAATTTGGAAAATTAATGTTCCTGACACATGACGGATTGAGTAAATTGTATGAAGTTAGCTGTGATGAGTTAGATTTTCTGGTGGATGAAGCCAAACAATATCCTGAAATCATAGGTTCAAGGGTAATGGGTGGAGGCTTTGGAGGTTGTACCATTAATATCATAGAAAAGGTAAAAGCAGATGCAATTATTGCTTCAATCACATCTGCTTACCATAAAAAGTTCAATATCACTCCGGAAGTTTATGAAATGGCTACCAGTGACGGAACTTACGAAATCCTATAAACTGAGTGTTGCAATTGCACTGATTTCAACATTCAAATTTTTAGGCAATGTTTTTACGGCTACTGTTTCACGGGCGGGATAATCTCCCTTGAAATAAGAGCCGTAAATTTCATTGACTTCAGCAAATAAACCCATATCACTTAAAAAAATAGTGGTTTTGACTATGTTTTCAAAACCAATTCCTGCTTCTGTTAATACAGCTTTAAGATTTTCCATTACCCGAATGGTTTCTGCTTTAACTGAATTAACCACCAATTCATTCGTTTCTGGATCAATAGCTACCTGTCCACTAACAAAAAGCAGTCCTGCGGCACTAACAGCCTGGTTATAAGGACCAATAGGAGCAGGCGCATTATTTGTTTTAATAATTTGTTTTGACATATTTTCTTTATTTCTTTGGCAAATAACTGCATTTCCATGAACTGACCAACCTAAATTTGCAGGATTACTAAAAAGGAACCACAGATGGCAATGATCCTGAATATAGATACAGCTACAGAATTTGCATCTGTTTGTTTAACAGAGAATGAACGTTTACTGGCAATGGAAATAAGCCAGGAACAAAAAAACCATGCTTCCTTTTTGCAACCGGCAATTGATAAAATAAGGACTGCTTTAAATATTGATTTAACTGCAATTGATGCCGTTGCAGTTACGATTGGCCCTGGAAGCTATACCGGGCTCAGGGTAGGATTGGCTTCTGCCAAAGGGCTTTGTTTTGCTCTGAATAAACCCTTGATTGCTGTGAATACTTTAGAAGTAATGGCATTGCATGCCATCAGAAAAATGAATGAAAATAATACTATTACTGATAATTTTTTATTTTGTCCAATGATTGATGCCCGGAGAATGGAAGTATTTATGGCAGTTTATAATGACCAGCTTGTTCCTTTTATTGAACCTTCTGCTATGATTTTAACCGAAAACAGCTTTGCTGATATTAAAAACAGAACGCTTGTGTTTTCGGGAAGTGGAAAAAATAAACTTGCCGATATTAGTAATAACAAGAATTTTGTTTTTTTAACATTTCAGCATAATGCATATGATTTATCAATAATTTCGAAACAAAGGTTTGATAATAAGCTATTTGCAAGTCTGGCATATTGCGAGCCACTATACCTGAAGGAATTTTATAATACCCGTTTGTAATAATCCATTACAAATTTTTTAATTATTTATACAGAATATTCAATATTATTTTTTTAACTTCGTACTGTTTTTATTATTTAACCCCCAATTTAGTAGAAGTATGAATCATCCTTTAACTTCACTTACCCTTAATAATGGTAAGTCAACTGTAAAGATTAATTATTTACAGACAAAAAAAGCAGCTCTGATTTTAAGAGCACTTAACCACAAACTTCGTCATCAGATGCTGAAGCTTTTAGATGACAACAAGAAAATGACCGTTACAGAATTGTATGTTAAAATGCGTTTAGAGCAATCAGTTGCTTCTCAGCATTTGGCAATTTTACGTCGTGCCGGTCTGGTATCAACTACCAGAAACGGAAAATTCATTTATTATACACCTAGCTATACAAGAATAGCTGAAGTAATGAAGTTTGCGGCTGATTTAGTTGAGTAATTCAACAAAATGTATTTTTAAAGCCTGTAATGTAACCATTACAGGCTTTTTTTTCGGAATTACTTCATGCCATTCTGATTAGAATACTTAAGCTTTTATCTTTACAAAAAGTTAATCAAACATGTATATTCAGCAATTATATACCGGATGTATTAGTGAAGCAGCTTATTATATTGAAAGTGAGGGGGTTGCTGCAGTAATTGACCCTTTAAGGGATATTGAAGAATACCTGCAGCTTGCAAAGGAAAGAAAATCAAAAATAAAATATATTTTCGAAACACATTTTCATGCAGATTTTGTATCTGGCCATATAGATCTCGCAAAGGAAACCGGTGCTACCATTATATATGGACCGGATACTAATTGCAGTTTTCCCATACATATTGCAAAAGATGGGGAATTATTTGATCTGGGAAATATTACAATAAAAGTACTGCACACTCCCGGACATACTTTGGAAAGCAGTTGTTTTTTATTATTAGATGAAAATAAAAAGGAACATGCGCTTTTTTCAGGAGATACTTTATTTGTAGGTGATGTGGGCAGACCTGATCTGGCCCAGAAGGGCGATGAACTTACTACAAATGACCTTGCTGCTCTATTATATGATAGCCTGCAGTCAAAAATAATTCCATTACCTGATGATGTAATTTTATATCCTGCCCATGGTGCAGGCAGCAGTTGTGGTAAAAACATCTCACCAGAAACATTTAGTACCATTGGAGCACAAAAACAAAGTAATTATGCTTTAAGGGCTACTTCAAAAGAGGAATTTATAAAAGCAGTGACAGAAGGACTGAGTGTACCCCCCCAATATTTTCCTATCAATGCTAAAATAAATAAGGAAGGTTATGAAACCCTGAATGCTATCATGGAAAAAGCATTAGTGCCACTTTCTGTTGAGGATTTTAAAATACTGACCAAAAAAGAAGAGGTTATTATTTTGGACACAAGAGTAGCTGAGATATTTGTACAGGGCTTTATTCCATCCTCTGTATTTATTGGTCTGGAAGGCCGTTTTGCTGAATGGGCAGGAAGTTTATTACCTTTTAATCAACCGATTGTATTGGTTACAGCATCTGGAAAAGAAAAAGAAACCATCACCAGACTGGCAAGAGTTGGTTTTGAAAACATAAAAGGTTTTTTAAATGGGGGTTTTGATGCCTGGAAAAATGAAGGAGGCAGAATTGATATGATTATTAATGTGGAAGCAGATGAAGTGGCAATGGATATACCTTTTGATGAAAACCTGATCATTGCGGATGTAAGAAAAGAAACAGAATTTGCCGACGGGCATATTAAAGAAGCTGTTAATATACCCCTGATCGACTTAATAGACCCGGCCAGTATGGCTAACTTTGAGGATCATCATAATATTTATGTGCATTGTGCCGGTGGATACAGAAGTGTGATTGCCGTTTCATTAATGAAAAGACAGGGCATTCATAATTTGAGAAATATAGAGGGCGGATGGAAAAAGATGATAGAATTAAAAGACAAATTTGAAATTGAAAAAAGTATTGAAGCATTGAACTAACAGAAATGCAGCATAAAAAAAAGTGGAATATCTATTCCACTTTTTTTTATGCTACTACCAGATGCCTGTGTTTTTCCTCATTAAATGCATACTTCCATCTTCGATGGCTCCATAAATAATTGGCAGGTGTTTTCTTAATGGCATTTTCAACGGAAGCAGCAAATATTCTGGTTAGTTCCCCTTCTTTATAAGTATTGGGATCTGTTGTCAGTAATTTAAAATCAGTATGGTAATAGCCTCTTTTCGTTTTATAAAAGTTGGTGAAAACTATAGCTGTTTTATTACGTTTTGCTCCTTTTTCAGGCCCTTTATTAAACGGTGTAAGCCGGTTAAAAAAATTAACCCAATAAGCTTTTTCAATATTTCCGGGGTTCTGATCTGCACCTAATCCCAACGCATATCTTCCCCTTACATACCTGTGAAATTTGAATTGAAATTCAGTGGCAGGAATCAATATGGTACCAAACCTTCCCCGCATATCGTACATTATTTTTGTGAATGCTTTATTGGAAACCGGCATAAAGACACCAACAAATGGATATTTACCAAACTTTGAAATTCCAAAATTTACTAGTTCCCAATTAAAGAAATGACCCGACATTAATTGTACATTCACTCCGGTATCATACAATGCATTCAATGTTTCTATATTGGAAGAAAATCGCTTTGTCAGCTCTTTTTCACTAATAGAAATCATCTTTACCATTTCCAGTATGGTATCAATAAAATTGTGGTAAAAGTCTTTGGCAATCCTTACCCGTTCCTTTTCAGTTTTATCCGGAAAAGCAATCAGCAGGTTATTCATCACCACCTTTTTTCTGTATCCTGTAATATAATATACAAAACCATAAATTCCATCACTGATGAAATACATGATTTTCCAGGGTATTAATGAAAGCAGGTAAAACAGGGGGTAGAGTATATAATACATTCCATATGGTTGAAATGCTAATATAGACTTTTACTGTAAAGAAAAAGGCTTAAAAATCTATAATACTATATTCTGTAATAATCCACTTTTGGATAAATGATCTGTATTGTAATGCAATCCCCTGCTTTCTTTTCTGAATTCTGCCCCTTTTACAATTAAATACCCAACCGTAATCAGGTTCCTTAATTCACATAATTGCGGTGACACTTTAGTAGAACGGTATAGTTCTTCTGTTTCTATAAATAAAAGATCAAGTCTTTTCATAGCCCTGGCTAAACGGACATCTGTCCGTACAATACCAACATAATCACTCATAATCTGCTGCAGTTCTTTCAGACTTTGGGTAATAAGAATCATTTCTCTGGGATCAGATGTTCCTTTTGCATTCCAATCAGGAAATAAAAGACTGCGCTCTTCCAGCTCTTTAGATTGATTCAAATCTTCAAATAATTTTACAGAATCAAGATAAGCCCTGTGACCAAACACCATTGCTTCCAGTAAACTATTGCTTGCCAGCCTGTTGGATCCATGTAACCCCGTACTGGAGCATTCCCCGCATGCATATAAGTTTTTGATGGACGTCCTGGCCCATTCATCCGTTTTAATACCACCACAGCTGTAATGTGCAGCTGGTGCTACAGGAATCATATGTTGCGTAATATTTATTCCTATACTCAGGCATTTCTCATAAATATTGGGAAAATGATGAATAAATGCTTCTTTAGAAATATGCCGGCAATCCAGATAAACATGCTCTGTACCCGTTTTTTTCATTTCATTATCAATAGCCCTGGCTACAATATCACGGGGTGCGAGATCCTTTCTGGGATCATATTTTTCCATAAAAGCTTCCCCATTCTTATTTCTTAAAATACCCCCATCTCCTCTTACTGCTTCAGTAATCAGAAAAGAAGGTGAAATCCCTGGCTCATATAAAGCAGTTGGATGAAACTGAATAAACTCCATATTTTCAATCCTGCCTTTAGCCCTGTATACCATCGCAATGCCATCTCCGGTTGCAATACGCGGATTGGTAGTAGTACGGTAAGCCTGCCCACATCCACCTGTAGCCAGTAAGGTGATTTTAGAAATAATTTTCTCAATCCTGTTGGAATTCAAATTAAGAACATACACCCCATAGCAGGTTATATCCTGAGCAGATTTTGTTACAAGAAATCCAAGATGGTGCTGTGTGATAATATCTAAAACAAAACAATGTTTATTGATTTCAATATTTTTGGTTTTGTGTACCTCCTCCAGTAAAGCACGCTCCATTTCTTTACCAGTTACATCTTTATGATGTAAAATACGGTATTCGCTATGGCCTCCTTCTCTTCCAAGTGCATAAGCTCCTGTTTCATTTTTATCAAATTCTGCACCATAAGTAATAATCTCTTTAATACGCTGAGGGCCTTCCTTCACTACTATTTCCACAATTTTTTCATTACATAATCCATCCCCGGCAATCAGTGTATCATCGATATGTTTTTCATAACTGTCTTTTTCTACATCCCAAACACCGGCAATACCACCCTGCGCATATTTGGTATTGGTTTCGTCTGCCTGTGTTTTGGTAATAACAATAATTTTTTTATCAGGATAGGTTTTAGCAATTTTCAATGCATAGGTTAATCCTGCAATGCCACTACCAATAACTAAGAAATCTGTTTGCATAAATAATTCCTTATCTGTAACTTTTAAATAATCAAACTTTCAAGCTTATTTTAAAACATTGGGTTCTACCCAGGCCTCATTTTCTTTCAACAGTTCTATTAAAGCATCCACAGCTATTCCACTGTCTATATTCCGCTTCATGATCTCCTTCCCCTTATATAATGTTATTTTCCCAACACCACTACCCACATAACCAAAATCTGCATCAGCCATTTCACCCGGGCCATTTACAATACATCCCATAATGGCTATTTTGATACCTTTCAAATGATTGGTCACATTTCTGATCCGGGATGTTGTTTCCTGCAAATCAAATAATGTTCTTCCGCAACTGGGACAGGATATATATTCTGTTTTTGAAATCCTGGTTCTGCTGGCTTGCAGAATACTGAATGCTGTATTATTGATAAATTGTTCTACAGAGGTATTGTTGGCATAATTTCTCCCTTTTGCGTTTTTTAACCCTGCATCCTGCAATTGATATGCTGAATTGGTCATCCCGAAAAATACACCATCTCCAAACCCATCCAATAATAATGCTCCTGCTTCGGCAGCGAAATGAATTAAATGCTCATCTGCAGTTTTACCATCACTGTCAATAGATAGTATTACAGGATTTTTAATATTTTTTTCCTGTAATATCATACACATCCTTCTCACAGCTGCCATTGAATGATTCAGGGAACTACTTAAAATTAAAACAACAGCAGGGTGATTGGCCAATTCATCCAGCCAGGTATAGTCATTGATGGAAGTCTGATCACTATAACAATCCATCAGTACAAAATTCAGTTTTTCACTTCTCTGTGCTGCCTCTGCAAAACCTCCTGCATCAAAAATGGGAAAGCAGGCAGATTTATCTGATGCCAATGCCCATGCTGCAGGATAACAGACTATTTTTAAAGTACCGGGTAATGGGAAATCTGGTACCTGATGCCCGGTAAAAATATAATCGGCTGCTGTATCACTGATCGTCCATTTATCCAGGTCAGCTTCATATGTGTAACCAGCAGAAGTTAAATCAGAAACCATAAGAGGATTGATCCTGCTCAGGTCTGCAATGACTACCGGAACATGGCCAGATCCTATATTACTTACTTCAAATGTTTCTCTGCGCTTATACTCAAATGGATTATACGTTATTTTTTCAACAGGCGGAATGGGGGATGGAGCAAGTGATATTTTCTTTTCTGCAGTATAACGTTTCACAATATCCCTGCATACAGGAATTTCAAATTCAGGGTCTTCTGTTAAGGAAACACGAATCGTATCTCCAATACCATCTTCCAGCAGGCTTCCAATACCGGCAGCACTTTTAATTCTGCCTTCTTCTCCGTCACCTGCTTCCGTAACTCCCAAATGCAATGCATAACACTCCTGAAACTCTTCAAACATTTTGTTGATCAGTAACCGGTATGCCTGTACCATTACCTGTGGATTACTGGATTTCATGCTCAATATAATATTGTGATAATGTTCACTACGGGCAATTCTTAAAAATTCCATTGCACTTTCCACCATTCCCATAGGTGTGTCACCATACCGGCTCATGATCCTGTCGCTCAGAGAACCATGATTGGTACCTATTCGCATGGCTGTTCCGTATTCCTTACATATTTTAACGAGTGGTGTAAAACGTTCCCTGATTCTTTCAATTTCTTCCACATATTCTGCATCCGTATAATCAATCTGTTCAAATTTTTTCTTGTCCACATAATTACCCGGATTCACCCTTACTTTTTCAATTATCCTGGCTGCTACTTCTGCCGCATTCGGTGTAAAATGTATATCAGCAATTAATGGCACTGTATAACCCCTGCTGCGCAATTCGTTTTTGATATTCCGTAAATTTTCTGCTTCCCGGATAGAAGGCGCTGTAATACGCACCAGTTCTGCCCCTGCTTCAATACAACGTATGGTTTGTGCTACCGTTGCAGCAGTATTCATCGTATCTGTGGTGGTCATGGTTTGAATGCGTATCGGGTGCCCGTTTCCCAGCAGTAAATCACCTATTTTAACTTCTTTAGTAAGTAAACGGTTATATTCTGTGAGTGAATTACAATATAGTTGCATAATCTGTAACTGTTTCCTGAAGACAAATGTCATCAAAAAATTTAAGTATTTTTATAGATATTTAATTAACAATGAAACTTACAATTAGTTTATTACTCCTGTTGCTGAGTTACGCAGCATTATCTCAAAATACTGCCACCGGCAAATCATACCGGATTACCAGTACTTTCAGTATGTTTCCGGACGCTGAGCGGAATGCCCATCCCAGAATCTATGAAGGCAAAACTTACGGAACAGAACAGCATTATATGGACAGCAGCGCTTATCTCTTTATTCCAGATTATTTCGATAAAAACAAGCCATATACCTATGTAATCTGGTTTCATGGATGGGGCAATAATATTGATACTGCACTGGCACAGTTTTCTTTGAAAGAACAATTTTATAATGCCCGGCTGAATGCTATTTTTATTTTCCCGGAAGGACCTTTTAACAGCCCTGACAGTTATGGTGGTAAATTTGAAAAGCCTGATACTTTTAATTACTTCCTGCAGGATGTACACTCATTTTTAGTAAAAGAAAAAATACTGAAAGAGAAAGGGATACCGCAAATTATATATGCCGGCCACAGCGGCGCTTACCGGGTAATCAGTTATTTGCTGTTACATGCATCTAATCCTTGCAAGGGTATAATATTGTTTGATGCTTTATACGGCCAGGAAGAAAAATTTGCAGTTTATTTACAACAGCATCCATCCACCCGGTTTTTAAATATCTATACCAATGAGGGTGGTACCCTTCAAAACTCTCTGGATTTTATTACAGATATGAAAGCCTGGAAATGGAACTATATTGCAAAAGAGGAAGATGATTTTGAAATGACAGATATAAAATCTCATCGCATCGTTTTTCTGCATAGCAACAACCAGCATAATGAGGTTATGAATTATAAAAACAATTTTGAAAGGTTTTTAAAAGCCATAAATCTTTAATACCCGGAATAATTATCTTTTGCCTTCCAGAAAACCTTCCTGTTTTAAAATATTCATCAGCATATTGGTTCTGATAGCAACAAGGTCCATATTATGTTTCCCTTCTATATTCAGGACAAAGAAATAAGGATGATGGTTTTCTTCCACCCAACCTACCATCCAACCCAATGCATTGCCATTTTCCCGGTAACCGAATCCGGTTTTATAGGCTAGTAAATATTTTGAATTGTTTTCATGAACCATCACTTTTTTTACAATTTCAGTGGAGAATTTATTAAAAGGCAGTTTACCGAAATACAATTGTTTAACTAAGCCCAGTTGCTCATCTGCAGTAATTTTCAGTGAATTATCCAACCAGAATGAATCGATCCTGTTTCCTATTTTTTTATTACCATAATGCAGGCTGTCTAACCACAGCTGCATGGTATCCTTTCCAATCCGCCTGGCTACTTCCTGGTAATATGGAACTGCAGAAAATTTAAAAGCTTCTTCCATAGTTAAGTCTTTATTCCAGTTTTCATTCCAGCGTTTAATACCATCCCATTTTATAAGCATTTTTTCATTGGTAATCACACCGGTCTGTAATCCAATCAGGCTATTCACAATTTTAAAAGTAGATGCAGGCAAATAAGCCGAATCCTTATACCTGGATAAATTATAAATGGTAAATGAGCCTTCCCCATTATCAAAAATGGAGAAAGAGCCACTTACCTGATTATCATCAAAATATTTCTTAATAGAATTATCAATTTTTACATTATTGGGAGTACAACCCTTCAAAAGAAAAGTGCAGGCAATTACACAAATAATTACTGAAATACTTTTAATCATCATTGATCTTTTAATCTGCAAATGTTTTTAATTTTTTAGCACACCCAGTTCTTTACCCACTTTGGTAAAAGCAGCAATTGCCTTATCCAAATGCGCTTGTTCATGCGCAGCACTCAATTGAACCCTTATCCTTGCCAGGCCCTTGGGCACAACCGGAAAGAAAAAGCCAATGACATAAATACCTTCTTCCAGTAATTTAGAGGCAAAATTCTGAGCTACTACTGCATCATAGAGCATAATGGGAACAATCGGATGATCCCCTGGTTTTATATCAAATCCGGTTGCTGTCATTTTAGCCCTGAAATATTGGGTATTGTATTCCAGTTTATCCCGTAGTTCTGTAGTTTCAGTCAGCATATCCAACACAGCTATACTGGCACCTACAATACTCGGAGCCACAGAATTGGAAAACAAATAAGGTCTGGAACGCTGGCGCAACATTTCAATAATTTCTTTTTTTCCAGATGTAAATCCACCACTTGCCCCACCTAATGCCTTACCAAAAGTTCCGGTAATAATATCAATTCTGCCCATCACATTCCGGTATTCATGAGTACCCCTTCCGGTTTTACCTAAAAATCCGGAAGAATGAGATTCATCTATCATAACAATGGCATTATACTTGTCTGCCAGGTCACATATTTTATCCAGCTGAGCAATGGTTCCATCCATACTGAAACTGCCATCTGTTACAATAATCCTGTTGCGGAGTTTTTGTGTCTGCTGCAGTTTAGCTTCCAGGTCTTCCATATTATTGTGTTCATACCGGTAACGCTGTGCCTTACATAGCCGAACACCATCTATAATGGAAGCATGGTTCAAAGCATCACTGATGATGGCATCCTCTTCATTAAACAGGGGTTCAAAAACCCCTCCGTTTGCATCAAAAGCAGCTACATATAAAATAGTATCTTCTGTTCCCAGAAAACGGGATACTTTTTCTTCCAGTTCCTTATGAATATCCTGTGTACCGCATATAAAACGAACACTGCTCATTCCATACCCGTGTGTATCAATAGCTTTATGAGCGGCTTGAATTACTTTAGGATGAGAGGATAAACCCAGGTAATTATTGGCACAAAAGTTTAAAACAGTAGCACCATTCACGGTGATCTCAGGCCCCTGTTCACTGGTAATGATTCTTTCTTTTTTGGATAGTCCGGCTGCAGTTATTTCATCCAGTTCGGCTTTTATTCTGCTGGTAAAAGTTTCGTTCATATTTGGTGTTTTAATAAAGACATTGTAGAAAGTCCCTCCTTGTAACTAATAATCGATAACCTGTTCCTGTATGAATTCCGGAATAGATCTCCATTCATACTGCTGATTACGCAGTTGGGGTTCAAACCCGGCTTCCCGGATCGCATCCTGCATAGATTTATAGGTAAACCGATGCGGGGCACCTGCAGCACTTACCACATTTTCTTCAATCATAATACTGCCAAAATCATTGGCACCAGCATGCAGGCATATTTGTGCTGTTTGTTTACCTACTGTTAACCAACTGGCCTGAATATTTTTAATATTTGGCAACATAATCCGGCTGATCGCTACCATTCTGATATATTCATCAGGAGTGGTTAAATTTTGAACACCCCTTATTTTGGCCAGTAATGTATCCACATCCTGGAAGGTCCAGGCAATAAAGGCAAGAAATCCTTTTGCTTCCGGAGGTTTAGAGGCTTGAATTTCCCTGATTCTTTCCAAATGAATAAACCTTTCTTCCAGTGTTTCCACATGTCCAAACATCATGGTGGCACTGGTGGTTATATTTAACAGATGGGCTTCATGCATAATGGCCAGCCATTCATCTGCACCACATTTTCCTTTTGAAATCAGCCTTCTTACCCTATCTACAAGTATCTCAGCACCTGCTCCCGGCAATGAATCCATACCTGCTTCTTTCAATGCAGTTAATACTTCTTTATGTGTGGATTTTTCAAGCTTGGTAATATGTGCAATTTCCGGTGGCCCTAATGTATGCAGTTTAATAGTTGGAAATTCCTGCTTAATCTGCCTGAAAGTATTCATATAAAAATCCAATCCCAGATCAGGATGATGCCCACCCTGTAACAATAACTGATCCCCCCCGTATTTTAAGGTTTCAGTAATTTTTTTACGATAGGTATCCATGTCGGTAATATACGCTTCACCATGGCCTGGAATCCTGTAAAAATTACAAAACTTGCAATTGGCTATACAAACATTGGTTGTATTTACATTCCGGTCAATTTGCCAGGTTACTTTACCATGGGGTACCTGTTTCTTGCGTAATTCATCAGCCACATACATTAATTCGGTAAGCGGTGCATGTTCAAATAAAAACATGCCCTCTTCCTTGCTCAGGAATTCAAAGTTTAAGGCCTTTTGAAGCAGGTCTGCTAATACCATATCCGAATTATTTTTGGGTAGTTTATAATAAATTACAAGAATTACAAAGTTAAGTTTGTAAAGTTAACCGCAAAGAAATCGTTCAAAACAACCATTCTTCCTTCATTTTTTTCTTTTATCAGGCATCTTTTGAAATCCTAACCGAATTATTGTAACTTGTTATGGTAGTATTTTTTATGAAACTATTCTTGTCTATAACAGTATTATTGATTTGTTGTTTAGCAAATACTGGATTCAGCCAGGAAGAATTTCTGCCTCCTCCATCAAAATCTATTACCAAAATCCCTTTTTTTCAACTAACAGGAGGAATCGTCATTATCCGTGGATTGCTGGATAAAATTCCGGATACCCTGAATTTTGTTTTGGATACAGGCAGCGGGGGAATTTCACTGGACTCTACAACTGTTGATGAGTATAAATTAAAGAGAGTTAAATCAGACCGCTCTATTCGCGGGATAGCAGGTATTAAACTGGTGGATTTTACTTATAGTCATACCCTTCATTTTCCGGGATTAAATGTAGACAGCCTTAATTTTCATATTAATAATTATAATCTGTTAACCAGTGTTTACGGGGTTAAAATAGATGGAATTATCGGTTTGACATTCTTAAGACAGTTTATTGTAAAAATTGACTATGATAAATTTATTATAGAAATCAATTCACCCGGTTATATAAAATATCCAAAAGGAGGGTATTTAATGCATCCGGGTTTCAGTGCCATGCCTTATCATGCTGCAACCATTACAGACGCAAAAGTGGTTACCGAAAAGTTCCTGCTGGATACAGGGGCAGGCCTTTGTTTTCTGCTTTCTCAGGAGTTTGTGGATGATAGCAGCTTTATCAGTAAAAAACATAAACTGTTCCCTACCCAGACAGAAGGTATCGGGGGCAAGAAAATTATGAGCTTAACAGTATTGAAAGAACTGAAATTTGGGCCTTATAAATTTAAAAAAGTACCTACTTTTCTCTTTGATGATGATTATAATGTTACTTCATATCCATTACTGGGTGGCTTAATCGGTAACGATCTGATGCGTAGGTTTAATGTAATCATTAATTATCCTGACCAGATCATTTATTTCAAACCAAATACACATTTTTCCGACTTTTTTGATTATTCCTATTCAGGTTTGGGTATCTATGAAGTAGATGGTGAAATTAAAATAATAGATATTATCCCTGGTTCTCCGGGAGATAAAGCTGGTTTAAAACCCAACGATATCATTTTTGCCATTGACAATGTTTTTGGTAAAAATATCCAGCTTTTTAAATCGGTATTACAAAATACAGACAATTTTCACCGGGTAGTAGTACTAAGGAATAATAAACCAATTGAGTTTAAACTTAAAGTAAAAAGTATCCTTAAAAACAATTAATCCTTATTTCCTCAGAATTTAAAGCGCTGTTTTTGCCTTAATTTGCACACTTATTTGTTTTAAAGTATGATTCAATATAATAGATTTATCCTGGAAAATGGTTTGCGGGTGCTGGTTCATGAAGATCATTCAACGCCTTTGGCTGTTGTAAATATTATGTATGACGTTGGTTCCAGGGATGAGCAGGCCGGCCAAACCGGATTTGCCCATTTATTTGAACATTTAATGTTCGGGGGTAGTATCCATATACCTGACTATGATGAACCCCTGCAAAGGGCCGGGGGAGAAAACAATGCCTATACTACCAATGATATCACTAATTATTATTGTACACTGCCTGCTGAAAATATAGAAACGGCCTTCTGGCTGGAAAGCGACAGAATGCTTAGCCTTGCCTTTAGTAAAAAAAGCCTGGATGTGCAGCGTAAAGTGGTTTGTGAGGAGTTTAAGGAACATTATATTAATAAGCCTTACGGTGACATCTGGCATAAAATGCGGGAACTGGCTTATAAAGTGCATCCTTATCAATGGATGACAATTGGTAAAGAACTCAGCCATGTTGAAAATGCAAAGATTCAGGATGTAAAAGACTTCTTTTTTAAGCATTACCGTCCGTCTAATGCTATATTAGTGGTTGCCGGGAAAGTAAAAACAGAAGAAATCAAACAATTAGCAGAAAAATGGTTCGGCACTATCGAAAAAGGTGAAAAATATGTCCGCAATCTTCCCATTGAACCTGTTCAAAATGAAGCGAGGTTGTTGGAAATTACGGCTGACGTTCCTTTAGATGCTTTTCTGAAAACCTGGCATATAGCTGGCCGTATGGATAAGGGCTATTATGTAGCTGACTTGATCACAGATATTTTAAGTGGGGGCGGTTCTAGCAGATTATACCAGAAACTGGTAAAAGAAAAACAATTGTTTTCTGCTATTGATTGCTATCATTTCGGCACAGTAGAACCCGGATTACTGGCCATTGAAGGCAAACTGGTTAAAGGGGTAAAAATGGAAGATGCTGAAAATGCGGTTAATGAAGAAATTGAACAATTGAAAACAGAACTGATAACAAATAATGAATTGCAAAAAGTAAAAAATAAAACTGAAAGTGTGATTGCCTTTGAAGATATGAGCGTAATGAACAGGGCCAACAGCCTTGCATTTTATGAGCTGCTGGGTGATGCCGCTTTAATTAATACAGAACTGGAAAAATACAATGCAATCAGTGCAGAAGATATCCGGAACTGCAGCAGGGAAATATTTGATCCTAAAAACAGTAACACCATTCATTATTTCAGTAAGCAATAATCATGATCAATAGAAAAAAGACCCCAACTATATTAGATGCAGTTGATTTTAATTTACAATTGAAACCCTGTAATCATTTTACGCTGGATAATGCTGTACCGGTTTATGCAATAGATGCAGGAGCAGAAGAAGTACTGATGCTGGAATTTGTTTTTTATGCAGGTAACTGGCAGGAAGAAAAAAATATAGTGGCAGCTACTACCAATTTTATGTTGAAAAACGGCACTAAAAATAAAACTGCATTTGCAATAAATGACCATTTTGAGTTTTATGGTGCTTATTTAACCAGAAGTTGTTACAATGAAACAGCCACTTTAACCTTGCATACATTGGCAAAGCACCTGCCGGTGTTATTGCCGGTAATAGCTGAAATTCTGACAGAATCAGTATTTCCTGAAAATGAACTGGCTATTTATAAACAAAATCAAAAACAAAAACTGGAAGTAAATCTTAAAAAATGTGATTTTGTTGCCAATCGTTTAATTGATGAATATATATTTGGCTTTCATCATCCTTATGGCAAGTATACCTCTATAGCAGATTATGACCAACTGCAAAAAGAAGAACTGGACCAGTTTTACAATACGTATTACCGGCAGGGTAAATGCATATTGTTTGTTGCCGGGAAATTACCTGCAGACATACAGGAACAGCTTAACCATTTTTTTGGTGAACTTCCATTTAATACTGCTTCCATTGCTGAAAAGAATTATAGCCTAAACCCGGCTGCTGAAAAAAAATATGCTATTCTGAATGATGAGAAAGGAGTACAGGGTGCTATCCGCCTGGCAAGGCCCTTCCCAAACAGGCATCATCCGGATTTTGCAAAAGTGCAGGTCTTGAATAATATTTTTGGTGGCTTTTTTGGTTCCAGGTTAATGAGCAATATCCGGGAAGACAAAGGGTATACCTATGGCATTCATTCTTATATTCAAAACCATATTCATGAAACAGCCTGGATGGTGAGTACTGAAGCAGGAAGGGATGTTTGTGCTGCTACAATTGCGGAAACCTATAAGGAAATGGAAAATTTGAGGACAGGCATTATAGAAGAAGATGAATTACATCTTGTCCGCAATTATATGATTGGCAGTTTATTGGGTGATCTGGACGGCCCTTTTCAGATTATTGCCAGATGGAAAAGCTATATCCTGAATGGTTTAAGTGAAGACTATTTCTATAAAAGCATTGAAACTTTCAAAACCGTTTCTGCAGAAGAATTACAGGAATTGGCAAAAAAATATTTAAATCCCGAAGAGTTTTACGAACTTTTGGTAATATAATAGTACACTATGATATCCTTTTTATCCAAAACACTGATCACAGCAGTAGCCATCTTAATAGCAGTATTTCTATTACCGGGAGTACATATCAATGGCACTGTAACTGCCATTATGGTGGCTGCAGTACTGGGCCTTTTAAACAGTTTTATAAAACCCATCTTAATCCTGTTAACAATACCTATTACTGTATTCACTTTAGGACTTTTTCTGCTGGTAATAAATATACTCATCATTAAGTGGGCTTCAGATATTGTACCAGGTTTTAAAGTGGACAGCTGGATTTGGGCCTTACTATTCAGTATTATTGTTTCCCTTATCAGTTCATTTATCAATGGACTAATACAAAACAATAAAAATTAAGCTGATTGATTATTCAGCTCCGCCAAACCCTGGTTAATAAATTTAGGAAAAGCAAGC
>Ga0364860_10478_pt1 | contig 18043 bp, 15 predicted proteins | sample ExccelAu500001D4_FD_206916 | JGI IMG/M metagenome (GOLD analysis project Ga0364860, IMG submission 206916) | Enriched cells from Trout Bog Lake Hypolimnion, Wisconsin, USA - BchlTB.Aug20.5000.01 .D4 | ecosystem: Environmental > Aquatic > Freshwater > Lake > Hypolimnion/Profundal zone | place: USA... | reverse complement strand
GTAATAGGTTATAGTAAAGTCAGGAGCATAATAAGCATATAAATTAAATATTATATTAATGACAATAAATAGCATGGTGAGGTCGTCTAGTATTGAAATAAGGGAAACCCAAGAGAAGGGGAGGGGTATTTTTGCTAAAAAGAGGATCAAAGCAGATACAGTCATTGAGACGTCGCCGGTTATTGTGATGAGCAATGAGGACAGGGCATACCTGGATAAGACGTTGCTGCACGACTATATCTTTGAATGGGAGCCTGAAGGAGTGAAAATGTGTTGTATGGCACTTGGATGGGTCCCGATGTATAATCATTCTTACCGGTCAAACTGCGAGTATTTTATGAATTATGATGACCAGACCATGTACATACAAACGGTGAGGGATATAAAACAGGGTGAGGAGCTGACGATAAATTATAATGGTGAGTGGAATGACAAAAAGAAAGTGTGGTTTGATGCGAAGTAGTGTATAGTAAAATTTGGATTTGGATCGAGGCACTGAGGGTATTGGTTATTGGTTGAAATAATTAAGTTCATCCTGCATATTGAGGAATGGGTATTTATCCATCAGGGCCTTTGTTTTTGCGGCATAGCTTTCTTTAAATTTTTTATGGGCAGAAGTTTCCGGAAAGCGCGAGCGGTGTGAGCGGGCGGTAATTATTTCCTGAACCTGTGGCATGATCTCTTGTGCGGCCGGAGTAATAGATGATTTTACAAAGTGCTCCCAAACATACATAGTAGCCGGGAAGTTAGGGTGTACAAAGTCTATATCGTAAAAACGGTAATCACGCAGGATGTCGATCACGAGTTCGTAAGCGGGGAAATAGTGCGCATGCTCATACTTACTGCATAGGGTATGCACAGATTCGATAAGGCGAGCCTTGCTGCGGTTGTTGTCTACAACACCATCGCGAATGTGGCGCACCGGGCTGATGGTAAATAATACTTGTGCAAACGGGTTTGCTTCATGCAATTTTTGAATAGTGTTGCTCAGGGCGGTTGTGATCTCATCTATACCCAGAAGTTTTTTCTCAAACCATTGTGCCGGGGCGCGATGGTTATTGGCAACCGGAGTACCGGTCTCTTTTAAATAGTACTGGAATGCAGACCCCAGGGTGATGATGACCCAATCTGATTTTTTAATAAAGTCGGTTGCGTCTGCCTGCGATCGGTTAATGGTGTGCAGGGCTGCTGTGGCATCAATATTAGAAAACCGGGTGTGGTGGTCCCAGCTATTCCAAAGTTCATTGAGGTAGAAAAGATCTTTTTCGTTGTAAGTTTTACCATCTATATATCCGTCAAGGCTAGCGGCCACGCTAAGGGGATTGAAAAGAATACCATGTGGATTGGACAGGACATTGAATTTATGCTGCTGTAGGCGATCGGAGATATGCTCTGTGAAACATGAACCTATAAGGAGTATGTTATCGGTATAGACGATAGGTTTGGGCAGTGTCGGTATATCCAGCGTGAGCATGAATTGCATGTTCAAAATATTTAGTTTATCCTTCCTTAGCGGGTGGTGTTGTTTTTCCCTTCCAGCATCGGTACAAAAGAAAAGTCGCCCATTTCCTGCTCGCTGAAGTCGCCCTCGTTATATTTTATAATGCGGATCATTTTTTGTTTGCCACCTTCACCAACCGGGGCCACCATTATACCGCCGGGTTTGAGCTGATCTAATAACTTTGGTGGCACAAACGGCGCACCACAGGTAATAATGATCTTATCAAACTGCGCATATGATGGCAGGCCTTCAAATCCGTCACCGTAGAAACGTTTTATATTCGGGTATTTAGAGAGCAGGAAGAATTTGCCGGTATAGTCGTATAGCTCTTTCTGGCGTTCTATAGTAAAAAGGTTTATGCCCATTTCAGCGAGCACGCATGCCTGGTATGCACTGCCGGTGCCTACTTCCAGGACTTTATCAAATTTCTTTATTTCAAGCAGTTGGGTCTGGTAGGCTACAGTATATGGCTGTGATATTGTTTGCCCGGCTGTGATAGGGAAGGCTTTGTCTTCATAAGCACGCCGTTCGAAGGCAGGATCCAGGAAAAAGTGCCTTGGCACAGCCTCAATTGCGGCCAGCACCCGTTCGTCTTTAATCCCTTTTTCGCGCAGACCCTCTACCAATTGTTTTCTTAGTCCTTTATGCAGATAATTATCTTCTTTTGGCTTGCTGTGCAACATGGTGTAAAGTTAACTCAGTATCTGCTGAAATAAAAGGGCTGCACATCTTCTTATTATTTAGTATGAACTGTTAATTCACACCGGGTATTAGTTAAATCAGCGTTAAACCGTATATTGCTTTATAAAGTGGCATCGGGAGCTATAGTAAATTTGTTACTTCATGAAGAGAATCTTTCCCTTAATTGTTGTTTTGATCACGCTTTCGGTAGTGGGCATATTGTTTATCCAGATGTCGTGGATACAGAATGCGCTAAAGCTTAAGAATGAAGAATTTCAAAGGGGGGTGGACAATGCATTAACGCAGATTCGGCAGGACTTTTACAATGAGTTCATGCTTAAATCGCACGAAGCAATTATTAGTGAACAAAATACTCAATACTATCTGAAAAATAATTTCAGAGTGGATGGTGAATTCAACCAGCAAGAGGTACATGATGTTATAGAAAAGAAGCTCAGGCAAAATAATGTAAAAGAGAAATTCGAGTTTTGTATTACTAATATGTTTCAGTTTGTTGTATTACAATCAGATGGTTTTCAGATGTCTTCACAGCATACTGCCAAGAGTATGCTGCTGGCCCCAGAGTATGCTTTGCGATCGCATGAAACATTGTATCTCTCCATTTCTGAAGACAAGAGTGCTATAATCCGCGAGATGTTATGGATGATCATAGCCTCTGTAGTGTTTACTACCATCATCATTTTGGCATTCTTCCTGACGGTGCGTACTTTATTCAACCAGAAAAAACTATCAGAGATCAAGAGTGACTTCATTAATAACATGACGCATGAGCTGAAGACACCGCTTGCTACTATATCACTGGCGATAGACGCCCTTACGAACGAAAAGGTGATACATGATGCAGATAAGATAAAGATATACAGCAGCATGATAAAAGAGGAGAACAAGCGCATGAACAAGCAGGTGGAAAAGATACTGCAGGCCGCGCGGCTGGAAAAAGAAGAAATTAAACTAAACCTTCAGCGGCTGGATGCACACCAGGTGATCAATAAAGTGGCTGATAACCTGGCTTTGCAGGTGCTGGAGAAAAACGGCAAACTTGATCTGAAACTGAACGCTACAAATCCATATATACAGGCAGATGAGGTGCATTTTTCGAACATCATTTTTAACCTGCTGGATAATGCCATGAAATATTCAGACGGGCCACCACACATTTTAGTGGAGACCTTTAAGCACGGCAATGGCATGCTTTCTATAAAAATTAAAGACAATGGCATTGGGATGGACAAAGAAACACAATCCCGCATCTTTGAGAAATTTTACCGTGCACATACCGGCAACCTGCATAATGTAAAAGGTTTTGGCCTTGGGTTGAGTTATGTGAAAGCCATAGTTGATGCCCATGAAGGCAGAATAAAGGTAGAAAGCACACCCGGCAAGGGAAGTACATTTACCGTTACGCTGCCCGGTGAGTAACCATTATAATGTTACACACAAGCTCCTGATAACAGCCCCAAGGCGAATGGCATCATAAATTCGCTGTTCAGATGCTCCCTGCTCCTTTACCGAACGCTCGTGGGATACCACACACTTTTCACAGCCATTTACTGCTGATATTACCAGGCTCATCAATTCAAACAAACCTTTTCCCATCACGGGGTTCATCATGAGGCTCATGCGCAGGCCGGCGGGTTGCTTGTTATAGTATTCATTTCCGGGCAGGTGGTGCCTGAATCGGTAAAATATATTATTAAGGCTGAGTAATGAAGCGCAGCCATGTGTTTCGGCTATTTCTTCAGGGGTTGCATTTTCTTTAGCGGCGAGCTTTTCGAAAGCCGTGATGAGGACTTCATGTTTTTCGTTTACCGCTACAGAGAGTGCAAGCAAATATGCTTCCTTCCGCGAAAGGTTATTGCTGGCCAAAGTAGTTGATACATTCAGCTTCAGGTCTTTTATATAGCGGTTGTTTACAGCAGAGAGGCTTTTTATGCTGCTACTGGTGTAAGATGGGTCGATGCCTAGATCCTGGAATAAATTCAATACTGTTTCGTTAACAACAGGCGCTTCCATATTGAAATGAATTAGAAAGAAAAATGGATAAAAAAACGTCCCACACCCAAAGGCATGGGACGTAAAATATTAAAGTGATCAGCCCACTGCAGGTACTAATGTTTCCTCACCTTTTTCCCAGTTGCATGGGCACAATTCATCGGTTTGTAATGCATCCAGTACACGGAGCACTTCGCCTACATTGCGGCCTACGCTGAGGTCGTTGATGCACAACCAGCGTACGATGCCTTCCGGGTCAATAATATAAGTGGCGCGATAAGCTACTTTTTCATCATCCTGGGATAGTATGCCTAATGCATCAGCAAGGCTTTTTGAAGTGTCGGCGATCATCGGGAAGCGAAGGTCGCGGAGGTCCTTATGATCTCTGCGCCATGCGTGGTGCACATATTCATTGTCTGTTGATGCGCCCAGTAATACAGTATCCCGGTCTGTGAAGTTGGAGTAGTTTTTATTGAACTCAGCGATCTCAGTAGGGCAAATAAAAGTAAAATCCTTTGGCCACCAGAACATCACCGTCCATTTTCCTTCAATATCCCTGTTGCTGATATCTTTAAATTCTTTTCCTTTTTCGATAGATACTACAGATTTCTTGTTGAATTCCGGGAATTTTGATCCTACCGTAACAAAACTGTTTGACATGTTTTTATTTTTGTTTTTTTAATTAAGAATTACCATGCAAAGATCGGTTTTTAATTACAGAGAAAAGTGATTTTGGTCATTCTGTTTACTTATAAAAGAATAGGGGAATTCAATTTGTTGAATGATACAGATTCCCTGAATTTTTATTAACAGGAATATCATCATCCGGCTATATATTAATTAAGAGAGATGCCAGGTAAAGAGGCGGGTAGTGTATTGTGAAATAATAAAGGGTGACAGGTGACCTCTGTAAAATATTGGTATAATGGGAAGTTTAACACCATTTCCATTGCTTCCTGTTCGTCTTCTGCATTGATGACGCACCATATGATATTCCTGTGGCTGGATACGCTGTAAGATAATATCCGGCCTTCTGCAAACAGGTTATTGATATGCGCCCTGTGTACAGGCACAACACTTGCAAGTTCATCAGTAAATACAGGTAATTCCAGGTGGAATAAATAAGCGGCCATACTAAAAATTTACCCGGGTGGATGCGCGGCTTCTGTTTATCGCAATAGCGTCACGTTACCCGATTTTTTAATTTCCTTTCCGCTTGCGCAAAACGCGTCAGCTTCCCACACATATACACCAACCGGTTCCGGCTGGCCATTAAAAGTGCCGTCCCACCCCTGTAATGGATTGGTGGTCTCGTATACCTGCACTCCCCAGCGATCAAATATTCTGAAGTAATTGAGCTGGGCAATTTCTTTATTCAGAATTCCGAATATAGCTGTAGCTGCATTTTCACTGTTTGGAGCAAATGCATTTGGCAGTACAATGTCGGCGCAGTTTACAAACACATTAACTGTGTCTTTGGCAGTGCATTGATATCCGTTACCCTGGGCAGTAACCGTAAGATAATATGTCTGGTTGGTGGGTGGATAAGCGGCAGGATTTGGTACGGCGCTATCACTCAGGTAAACGTAAGGGGTCCATAGGTAAGTATAATTGCCTGAGGAAGTATTTGGGCCTCCTAAAACAGTAGTGGCGCCATCAATGATATATCTGTCCAATCCGGCATCTGCGGTCACGTTAATTACATTTACACGTAAAGTGGTGTCAACAATACAACCATATGGGTAATAAATTGTTACGCCGTATGCGGTATTGAAATTAGGATAGACTTTTACTGAATCAGAGAATAAATTAGTGGTATCAATATTGCTGGCGGCAGACCATACTATTGAGTCGGCCTGGTCAGAAACCACGTGTATTTTGATAGTATCGCCCTGGCAGATGGTAGTGTCATCGTTCATATAAATAGGAGGGGGAGCGATAACAGTGATCGTTTTACACTGTACCTGCATAGTGGGCAACCCCTGGTTTATGACGAAATATACATTGTAAACACCTTCTGTGTCGTAAGAAAATGCAGGCGGATTAACTTCCGAATAGGAGGGGATGCTGGAATTGGTACATTGTTTAAATTCGATCTCAGTCAATGTGCTGTCGCCGGCATTACAAACAAAGCCGAACAGGTTATCACCATCACGTAATATAGTAGATATACCGGAGGGGTGGTTCATAGCGCCCACATTGTTGTAATCAACTGCGCTGTAGCTGCTCGCTGAAGGGCTTCCGGGGAAAAGATCCATTTGTATACCAATAAGCTGGTTGGTGGTGCTGTCAGTGATATAGGCGAATATGTTGCCACAATCCTTAGTTACTGAGATAGAAGACGGAATATCTATCCTGAAATTGAACGAAGTAGATGATGTTAATCCGAGGCCATTAGAGATTGGGCCTGCAGAGGCGGCAAGTCCGGCTGTTGCTGTATCCAGGTCTGTGCCAAGGAATAACTGGGTAACCGTGTTGTTCCCTTCATTGGTGACAAACATATACCAGTTGTTGTTATCCTTAATAGCCGCAAGATCTGTAGGGAAACTTAAGGTGAACCCGGCCCCCAGATCGTACATGAGTGGGGTATTTGAAACATTGAATGAAAAGTCGAGCTGGATCAACTCATTTGTATTGTGGTTCACCACATAACCCCACCAGTGGCTGCCGGAGCCCTCGCCAACAAATATGCCCTTTGGCCCGTTGAGTACATGGGCATAGTTGCCGAAATTAGCAATATTAGGTAATGGATTACTCAGGTGGGGGCCAAAATCAATACGGCCTAATTGGGAAGTAGCCTGTGTAAAGCCGCCGGATACAAAAATGTACCAGTTATGGGAAAAAGAATCTTTCAGGATGAAAAGTGAAGTAGGATTAATGGGAAGGCCATTGTTCAAATTACCGAAATTAGTAACCGAAGGGGTGTTGGCAAGGCTGTTGCCATAGTTAAGCCGGAGAAATTCGGTTGTTTCTGAATTCACTACAAAACCATAATAAAGCCCACTGTCTTCAACAATATCAATATTGGCAGGAATATGGAAGCCAAAATTATTGCCTTCGTTAGTACCAACCGGTGGAGGCCATGTTGGAATTTCATTCAATGAACCGGAGCAGAACCCCCAGTAATAGGAAGACTGATTGGTATCATTGGTAGATAGCTGGATAGGTTGATTAACACATACCGTATCAGGGCCTATGATCAGGGATTGGGCTTTGAGTATATTCGATTGCGATACTATTAATATCGCTATGAGTAAAAGACATTTTTTCATAATCCTGTAAAGTATATCTTAATCTTCCGCTAATATAATGAATTAGTACAAAACTTTGGAGACAAAGGTGTAAATTTATTTCCGCAAATCAAAAAATACATGAGATTACCACCATCAGGCGCTCGTTTATTAACCAAAAATTTAATAATACTTTTCGCTATTCTTTTCGCAAGCCCTCTTTTTGCAAAAGAAGGGATGTGGATACCTGCCACATTAAAAGCACATGAAAAAGAAATGAGATCTATGGGGTTGCAAATACCTATAGAACAAATATATAATAAAGAAGGCACCGGTTTAAACAATGCGGTGGTGCTTTTCGGGAGGGGCTGTACCGGTGAGATAATTTCATCTAAAGGGTTGATCCTTACAAACCACCATTGTGGTTATGGCAGTGTGCAGGGACTGAGCAGTGAAGGAAATGACTATTTCGCAGACGGTTTTTGGGCAAAGAACATGCAGGAAGAAATCCCATGCAAGGGGTTGACGGTAACTTTTATCCGCAGAATGGAAAATGTGACCGACAAGGTATTGACCGGGATAAGCGATACATTAAGGGATGCGCTCAGGGATAGCCTTATTGCAGTGCGTATCGGGATGGTTGAGAAGGAATTTACTACCATTACCCACCTGGATGCGACTATCAAACCTTATTTTGAAGGGAACCAATATTGGATAGCCCTGACCGAAACATATCGGGATATCAGGTTGGTAGGCTTCCCGCCAAATGGCATAGGGACTTTTGGGGGCGATGTGGAAAACTGGATGTGGCCGAGGCATACAGGTGATTTCAGCATGTTCAGGGTATATGCCGGAGCTGATAATAAACCTGCGGATTATGCAGCGGGCAATAAACCTTACCGCGCAGACCAGTTTTTCAGTATCAGCACGGCGGGTTATAAGGAAGGGGATTTTACAATGGTTTATGGGTTCCCGGGCACAACAAGAGAGTATATATCATCTTATGAATTGAGCCAGGTATATAATATTACAGATCCTATCAGCATAGAGGCGCGTAACCGAAAGCTCGATATCTGGGGCAAACATATGAGCTGGACGAGGGATAACTTCATTAAGTATACATCAAAGCGTGCAGGTATAGCAAACGGCTGGAAAAAATGGCAGGGCGAAATGCTGGGGCTTAAAGCAAATGATGTCATCGCCAAAAAGCGGCAACTTGAAGAAGGGTTTCAGAAATGGGCGGTCGCGGATCATACTTTGGCTTATGCTCCAGATCTCCTTGCACAAATGCGCTCTGCCGCAGAGATCGCATCGCCGCTTATTATGAAAGACCAATATAACCGGGAGGCCGCCTTAGGGATAGAGTTGATACAACAAGGGGCTGCTTTTGACAATGTTGCTGCCTGCTTCAGGTTGCGGCTTTCCCAAAGCGCATTGCGTGACACATTGGGTAAGGTGGTGGCCGGTATGACGGGTTTTTATAAAAACTATGATTTAGCTACTGATAAAGATGTTTTCATTTCGCTCATGGTTTTGTACTTTAATAAGTGCGGTGCATGGATGCCGGACTATTATAAAGAACAATACCTGGCGCATAACCAGGATATCAATGTCTGGGCTGCCGATGTATATAATACATCAATGCTTACGTCAATGGCAAAGGTGAAGGACTTTGTGGAACATGCCAGTGCAGGGGATAGTGTAAAACTCTTTGCAGACCCTGCATGGAAACTGTATGATGCCATTGCTACAATGCGGAGTCAAAAAATCATCCCGGGACTTAAGGACTACTACAGCCATATGCACTACCTGGACCGGCTTTATATGAATGCGCAAATGACACAAAACAAAAAGCAAACTTTTTATCCTGATGCAAACCTGACCTTGCGGCTAACATATGGGCAGGTAAAGGGCCTCGACCCGGAAGGGCCGGCCAAATACTCATTCCAGACAAACTTAAAGGAAGTCGTAGCGCTTGACGATTCTACATCGGATATTTTTAAAGTGCCCAAAAAGCTGAAGGAGCTTTATAATAAAAAGGATTACGGCAGGTGGGGGGTGAAAGGAAATATGCCCGTAGCTTTTGTGGCATCAAACCATACATCGGGTGGGAACTCGGGGAGCCCGGTGCTGAATGGTAAAGGAGAGCTGATAGGTACAAACTTTGACAGGGCATATGAGGGCACAATGAGCGATTATTACTTTGACCCTACACGCTGCCGGAACATATCGGTTGATATAAGGTATACGTTGTTTATTATTGACAAGTTTGGTGGCGCCGGGTGGCTGATAGATGAAATGAACATCGTGCAGCCTAAGGCGCATAAGAAATAGCATTCACTTTTTTATCTTTTGATAATGAAAAAGAAATTCCTGTTGTGTTTTGTTGTTTTATTTTTTGTTTTAAACGGAATTGTACATGCTAAAAAGCAGCGGCAGCACAAGTATGCAACACTCGTAGAGGCATATACCCAGCAGACCATTCCCGGCATGAGGCGAACTCCGCGGCCGCCCCCGGTTACTCATTTTATAGTGGTATGGGAAAACAAACAGCACCCTGATGCGTTCTTTTGGCGGGCAGATACCGTGTTGCTGTCTTGCAATGTGGTTAAGGTGCATAAGATCTCAGATAGGGCGCCGAAAGGCCCGGTGTGGACGGAATATTATTCAGAGAACATTACCATGAATAATATTAACAAAGGGGATACACTGGATGTTGTACCTATGAAAAACATTAAGGGCGTTCTTGCGGATGGTGTATCTAACGTGCCGGATACAACTAATACCCTGCTCTTTGAAATGAGCGGTAAACATGGTGTTGAACTGAACTGGCTGCATGTGGATGTGATCACAAAGAAGCATGATATTGCCATGCCTTAATTTACCAGCTCCTTAGCGTTGCTTATGGCGGCTTCGCTGGGCTGTTCACCGCCTATCATGCGGGCAATGGCGAGTATGCGCTCATCAGCATGCAGCACTTTTACTTTGGTGGAGAGGCGTTCGTTTTTATCTGCTTCTTTGTATACATAAAAATGCATTGTGCCTCTTGCGGCTACCTGTGGCTGGTGCGTGATGCAGATGACCTGGTGATATTGCGAAAGATCACGAAGCAACATGCCTACCTGCCTTGCGGCTTCACCGGAGATCCCGGTATCTACCTCGTCGAAAATAAGGGTGGGCAGGTGCAGCGCTTTTGCGGTAAGTGATTTTATGCAGAGCATGATACGGCTCATTTCACCGCCGGATGCCGCTTTTTGCAGCAGTTGGAACTGGCCGCTTTTATTCGCATCAAGCAGGAATTGCACATGATCAATGCCATGAGTGGTGGGTGCGGTTGGCTCTAAGCGCACATCAAAGCGGGCATTGGGCATGCCGACGAGGGCGAGCAGTTCATTGATTTTTTTAACGAATTGCGGGATCGCTTTCTTTCGTTGCGCAGAGAGTTGCGCTGCTTCGGCTGCTAATTCTTTATAGATGGCTCCTTCTTCTTTTGCCAGTTTTTCTATGGCTTCATTTATATCTAAAGTGGCCTTTAGCTCATCTTCCAGCTTATGTTGCAGCTCCAGTAATTCAGCTGTGGTATTAGCGCCGTGTTTTTTAAGGAGCTTGTAGCCGAGGTCTATTCTTTGCAGCAGTTCTTCCATGACTGTGGGGTCGAGGGATACTTTGCTTTCTTCATGCTCGAGTTCGCCGGCAATATCTTTTAGCTCAACCCAGACAGAGGATACACGTTCCTGTAACGATTTTATTTCCGGCATCACATCGGCAATACCTTGCAATTGCTGGTTGATGCGTTTAAGCTCATTAACCAATGGCTGATCACCTTCTTCCAGTGTTTTTCTTGCAGCCTGCAAAACACTTATTATGCGCTCTGCATGGCTCATTTGTTTCAGTTGCTGGTCAGCAAGCTCTATTTCTTCTTCTTTAAATGCTGCCTGCACCAGCTCATTGAGCAGGTATTGTTTATAATCTGATTCTTTTTGCCATTGCGACTGGCGCTCGCGGTTGTCGGCCAGTTTTTGTTTTATGCTCTTATGCCTGTAATATAGTTTGCGGTAGCCTTCGGCAATCGTAGTTGTATTGCTGATAGCATCAAGGGCTTCTACCTGGAAATTATCATGTTCGAGTGCAAGATTATCAAACTGCTGGTGGAGATCAACGAGCAGTGATGTGAGTTTATTGAGCAGGGTTAAGGTAACAGGGGTATCATTGACAAATGCACGCGATTTACCGCTTGTGCTTATTTCGCGGCGAATGATGCATTGGGCTTCATTATCCAGTTCGGCATTGGTAAGGGCATGCTTAAAAGCCTCATTATTGCTGACATCAAAATAACCTTCTATGACCGATTTTTCGTTTTTATTGATAAGCACGGAAGTGTCGGCACGCTCACCAAGTATGAGGGAGAGGGCGCCGAGGATAATACTTTTACCGGCGCCTGTTTCGCCGGTTACCGTATTGAGACGGGCATCCGGCTCAATAGTGAGGTGGTCTATGATCGCGTAATTATTTATTACCAGCTTTTGCAGCATAAGAGAATACAAATATAAGTGATAAGTGGTGAGCGGGGAATGAGCACGGGCATTTGTGGATAAATGTCCCGTTTTTCGGAGAATTTTTATTTTGTTTTAATATAAAAAAGCCTGCATCAATTTACGATGCAGGCTTTTTATGCTTTAAGAAAGCCTATTTATTTCATTATGACCAGTTTCTGTGTTTGCATTAAATTATCATTCCCGGTCAGCGTTACAAAATAAACACCCGGTGCAAGGCGGTTAGCATCTACTGAGATATTTTGTGTGCCTGCCAGGAGGCCGATTGTTTTGGCGATCTCCGTTTTACCGGTTACATCTGTTATTTTGAGGTAGTATGTGCCTGCTGTATTTACGTTTATTATGGCAGTAAATGAGTTTTGCGCCGGGTTAGGGAATATGGTGAATGAGTTATTCGCAGTAGTTCCGGGCACAGTAGGGGTTTTTAGCGGCCCGCCAATTGTCGTCAATGTCTGGTTGGTCATAACAGGCGCATTGAAATCAAAATAAATGGATGCGCGGTTTCTGATGTGTGTGCCATAGGCTAATGCGGGCTTGATCTTGACAGTGTATGTAAACATACCATTACTGGCGATCGGTTCGGAGGAAACCGGCGGAAGATCGATATTGCTGAATGTGAAAGTGGCAATGCCCTGGTCATTAATATCCACTACACCTTTATTAGACAGGAATTCAGGCCTGAGGGTTGTCCATTGCAGGTTTGGATCAAGGGTGTCTATTACTACTACGTTCTGCGCCATGTAAGTACCTATGTTCTGGAAGTGTATCATGTACTCAAGTACAGTGTCATCATTAGGAATAAAACCTTCCGTGCCTGTGCCCGCCGGGCTTACTTCTTTGAAATTAGGATCGTAAGCACCAACGGTGGTAGTGGTGAAATAATCAACATTGTTCCATGGTGAATAATCATTGAGCCAGTTCGACATTGGCGCTGTATAGGCAACAGTATCTTTGGTAATTACATTAGTGCCAAGCGGTATATTGGCAGGCACATTGTATGTTTCCAGGAATTCCTGCCCCGCTCCTGGGGTCAGTGATGGGAATGAGTCTGCGGTATTATAGTAATAAGGTGCTCCATTGAATATGCCCGATGGAACGAAAGTGGGGCTGAGCAATTGTCCGTCCGGAACGTAGCTGGCAAGTATGCCGGGCTCAGTGACCGTACCATTATTAGTCACGAGGGTAGTTTGTGTATAGGAGAAGCCGGGAATAGGTTTTGTATAATCCCAGGTGCAGATATGCATATCATGTATTGGGGTGAGGGTGTCTGCAAAGTTGATGGTCTGGTAGCACCCTGTTGCAGCCACAGAAGTATAAGAAAAATTATTTGACTGGCAGGGGGATAGCGGATATATGGAGAGCACGGTTTGGGAAATAGTATAAGTGCCCGATGGCAGCAGGAAGTAATAATAGCCTTCCGGGTTAGTGTACGTATATCCAAAACCCGATGCGTGCAGCTGTATGTTTTGTATGCCCGGATCGCCTGTCGGTGAACAATCTACGGCCAGATCATCGTAAACATTGCCCTGCAATACACAGAAGCAACTGCTGTCGAGTACGTTGTAATCCACATAAGTATACTGCTCTGCGGTGCAGCCCATGGCATCTGTTACATATACCCAATAAGGATCAGTGGCAAGCCCTGTAATAGTAACAGGTCCGGGTGAAGAACCTCCGGGGCTATATGTATATGGCGGTGTGCCTAAAGATGCATTTGCTGTAATGGACCCATCATGTGTATACAAGCATGATGCAGGAGTGCTGGACAGGCCAAGTTCTAAAGGAGAGGTATAAGGCACAAGCTGGCAGTTGCTGGCTTTGCAGCCGTGCGCATCGGTAACGGTAGCCGTATAAGTGCCGTAAGGGATGGCGGAAAGCGTAGCTGTAGTGGCGCCGGTATTCCAGGAATAAGTATATGGCGTATAACCGCCTGATGCAGCGACAAACACAGAACCATCGGACGCAACGCAGGTGGCGGGAGTGGAACTAAATGAAAGATTGATAACATCTACAGGTGGCACTGTGACAGTGCCGCTTTGTGTGCAGCCCATGGCATCAGTGATGGTGAAATAATAATTGCCGGCAAGTAAAGATGATGCAGACGCGCCTGTTTGCACCGGCGTTGTGTACCAGGTAACATCATATGGTGCTGTGCCGCCGCTGATGGTTAATGTGGCAGAGCCGGTAGGGGTGGTACAGGCGCTTGGTGCGGTGACATAAGTGACAGTGATAGGAGTGGAAGAAGATACGTAGGTCTCGGTGGTGCCTATACATCCATTAGCATCTGTTACGGTAAGGTCATAGTAACCGGCTGACAAACCTGAAATAGACTGTGTAGTGGCGCCATTGCTCCATAAGTAAGTATAAGGAGTTGTGCCACCGGAACCAAAGCCGATAGCAGCGCCATTGGTAGCAATACAAGTGGCAGAGGTGGGTGTGATCATCGGGGAAATAACAGTGACCTGGCTGATATAAGCATAAGAAGAAGCAACGCAACCAACGGCATCGGTTACCGTAACATAATATCCACCCATTATCAGCCCGCTTATAGAGGGTGTGGTCGCTCCATCTGACCATGCATAACTTACGGGGCTTACCGCGCCTGAAGATATACTTGTTACAGCAGCCGTACCATCTGTGCAGTTTGCATTTGTGCTGGTGACATTGATTGAATAGGTAGCTGTAGGCTCAAGTGTATCGTAATATGCATAGGCATATCCGGCAGAATCTACTGTTTCAATATTTGAGTTAGTGACACAACCGGTAGCGTCAGTAATAGTAACACCATAAATACCTGATGCCAGCGTAATTGGGTTTGTAGTTCCGGAAGAGGTGTAAGGATTATAAACCGGAAACCAGTTGTAAGTATAAGGTGGTGTACCTCCGGATACAGTTACTGAAGTAGCTGTTGATGTTCCGCAAAATGAGGGAACGGGTGCAAAAGCAAATGTCATGGATAGAGCTTCGGTAAACGAACCGGTATCGACTAAGCCAATAGTTGAATCATATACGTATACAAAGGTTGTTCCTCCCGCGTAATTATATAATGTATCTGTTGTGCCAGTAATTCCCAAATGATAAGCATATCCGCTAAACGTACCGCCAATCCATTCAACTTGATAAAGAGATGTTCCTCCTGAAAAATGGACAACTAAAACCTGGTTGGTATCGCAACCACCTGTAACGAGTGTAAATGTAGCGGTTGCTTGGGCATTCGACCGTAGTCCAAATGAGATCAATAAGGCTAAAAGGATGAGTTTTTTCATAAGGAAGATTTTGTTCACTATATAGGACGAGTTTTTAGTCGAAACTGTTAGGAAAGTTAAATATTTATTTTATAAAATACTATTTTCATGAAGATATTATTTAATTGGTGTGGTAAGAAAATGCAAACAAACTATGTTGCATGTTCCATTACCTTCGCACCATGAAATGTTTTTTAAGAAAAAAAATTGGGGATAGGGTCATCAACGGGCATCCCTGGATATTCGGGAATGAACTGGGTGATAGTGAGGGCACGGCTGAGCCGGGCGATATAGTGGAGGTGTATTCTTACAACGGTTCTTTTGTGGGCAAGGGTTATTATAATCCGGCATCACAGATACGCATTCGGTTGCTGACAAGGGATAAGAGCGTGGTGATCGATGACCTGTTCTTTTATGAGCGCATAAAAGAAGCCTGGGAATACCGTAAGCAGATAGGCTATGTGGAAAACTGCCGCCTGATATTTGGTGAGGCCGATATGCTGCCTGCGTTGATCATAGATAAGTTCAACGACTACTTTGTAATACAGACCTTGGCGCTGGGGATAGAGAAATGGAAAGGTGCCATAGTGGCGGCTCTGGAAAAAATATTCAGCCCGAAGGGTATTTATGAGCGCAACGATGTGCCCGTGCGCACGCTGGAGGGGATGGAGCAGATAAAGGGTTTTTTGTCCGCGCCGTTTGATACCAACATTATACTGAATGAGAACGGGCTGAAATTTCATGTGGATATTGAGAACGGCCAGAAAACGGGCTACTTCCTCGACCAGCAGGACAACAGGCGCGCCATACAGCATATAGTAAAGGGCGGCGATGTGCTGGAGGTATTTTGCTATACGGGCACTTTCTCGCTGCACGCCGCGCAATATGGTGCTAAAAGTGTACTGGGCCTTGATATATCTGAGCAGGCAGTGGCTGTTGCACGCCGGAATGCAGAACTGAATGGTTATGAAAATGTGTGCAGATTCGAGGCGGTGAATGCCTTTGATGTACTGAAGCAATGGGTGAAGGAAGGGAAGCGTTATGACACGGTGATCCTTGACCCGCCTGCATTTACCAAGAGCAGGGAGCATATAGACAAAGCGGTGACCGGCTATAAAGAAATAAACTTGCGGGGCATGAAGCTCACCAAACCCGGTGGGTTCCTGGTCACGGCATCCTGCACTAATCTTGTGCCGCCCGAAATGTTTTTGCAAACCATTGCTGCGGCGGCGAAAGATGCCAAGCGCACGTTAAGGCAAGTGGAGTGGCGCAGCCAGGCGTCCGACCACCCGATACTGTGGAATGTGCCATCTACACAGTATCTGAAGTTTCTGATCGTGCAGGTGATGTAAGTTGATTAGCTGATTCCTGATAAAATTTTATTAAAATAGCAATTACTCAAGTTTGTTATGCTGACGCAAGGAAGCATCTTTACACGCAAATACGCTATCCACCCTACGTCTTTTATGTTTGCTAAATAGCATTTTTGACAGCGGTTTATTATGAAATGGAGAAAAATATTCAAAATAATAAAGCCAACCCTTCAGGTTGGCTTTATTATTTATGAGAGGTGTATTGCTACACCGGAATGATTAAAGCTGGTCGTAGATAGGCGCATCCACGTTGCGGTATACACCATAGTATTGGTAAGTTTTACGACGGTATCCTTTCTTCAGGAACACATCTGTATCAATATCTTCAGGGATGGTGATCCATGAGTTGCGCTTGCTGATAAGCCAGCGGTATACACATACGGTATTGCTGCCACGGCGTGTGAGTGCATAATACTGGAGGTGCTTTTGTGTATAGCCCCATTTCAGCATCTGGTCATCAGTAAACTCGTCTTCGCAGATCGAGATGTGCGCCCTGGTAACCGGGTTCATCCAGCCATTCACAGCAACACGGTTTGGGCCTGGTGTACGGTATCCCCAAAACAAAAGTGTTTTATCGGTCCAGCCCCAGTTTATTAATTGTCCGTCCTGGTATTCTCCGTCAGCAACTGTAACGAATTGTCCGTCCTGGGGAATGTACCAGCGAAAAACGCGTACAAGGTCATCTTGGGCAAAGCTCTTTGTAGTGATTAAAAGTGCTGCTAATACAGTTGTAACTAGAATGATGGTTCTTTTCATGTTTGATCTCATTTTCGAAATTGCATCCAAAATACATAAAAATTTCATTGCCCTGCAAATTATTAGGCCAATTTTTTTTTTATTCTTTGTTCAAAGATAATGCAATATTCTTCAAATGCGCCTATTGGAGCGGTTTTTAGGTGTTATTTGGTGTTTTTTTTCCAGTAATTAAAAATGTTTCTAATTATAGGATTATTCTGTAATGTGGTGTCCGCTGACCCCTAAAGGTGACACAAGCGGTTTTACATGAACCGGTATTTTATCCATTTGGCAGATAATTTGTTGACCTGTCCATTTTGATTTACGATGATTTCCTGTCTCCGGGCGCTCCCTTTTTTTCATGGGCCTCATTGGCATTAGGGTGCTACAGCAGATGTTTCAACCTATAACCAACCTCAAAAAATAATGCGTTTACGGTTCGGGATTCTTATCCTAATTTGCAAATACTATCTCTCATGAAAACCACATGTGTTGGTCTTGGAATTTGTGAGATTTTAATTTTTTACTTTTAATTTTTGATTTTGAAACGCTTGCCGAAACAGCCTGCAGTGAGCTTGCCGAACTGAGATAAAAGTGAGACATTTTTGAGACATTTTAAACAACTAAAACATTGATAAACAACAAGTTAACTCATTTTAAAAATTTCCCGGGGCAGTGTGATATTTTCAAAGATCCGTTTGCTTTGCGCCTT
>Ga0364860_10656_pt1 | contig 18082 bp, 13 predicted proteins | sample ExccelAu500001D4_FD_206916 | JGI IMG/M metagenome (GOLD analysis project Ga0364860, IMG submission 206916) | Enriched cells from Trout Bog Lake Hypolimnion, Wisconsin, USA - BchlTB.Aug20.5000.01 .D4 | ecosystem: Environmental > Aquatic > Freshwater > Lake > Hypolimnion/Profundal zone | place: USA... | reverse complement strand
AAATGCATCCCTGCAGGCTGCCAATGATATCCGGACTTCAGAAAACAATTTGTCAGAATTACCCAACCAGGTGAATGCTGCTACTGATGTACTGAATCAGAAAGTAGCACAATACAAAGCAGGGCTGATTAATTTAATTGACCTGACCAATGCTGCATTTGTTCTGTACCGTTCTAAAACAGACTATATAGAAACACAGAGTAACTGGTTTAAAGCCAGTTTAGACCAGGCAGCAGCAATGGGTAAACTGGATGAATTCATTAACAATTTAAAATAAATACAATGGTAAAATTCGCATTAAGGATGCCCATCACCATCGTTGTTTTGTTTATAGGGCTGGTTTTGTTTTCAGGAGTTGCCATCAAAAATATACCTATTGATATTTTTCCTCAGTTAAACCTGCCTACCATTTATGTTATTGAACAGTATGGTGGGATGAGTGCCAAACAAATGGAAGGATTTTTTGCTACCAGAATGCAGGACCAGTTTTTATATATTAACGGCATTAAAAATATAGAAAGCAGAAATATACAGGGGCTATCCTTAATTAAACTAACCTTTTATGAAACTACTAATATGGCGGAAGCATCTGCCCAGGTAGCTTTACAGGTTAACAGAACCATGGCTTTCTTTCCGCCTGGTGCCCTGCCTCCGCAGGTAATCCGCTTTGATGCTTCTTCCTTACCTGTAGGGGAATTGGTTTTTAGTAGTAAAACAAAGCCATTGAAAGATATTTTCGATCTGGCATTAACCAGAATAAGACCATTATTTGCAACAGTACCCGGAATGAGTTCAGCTCCTCCATTTGGCTCCAATGCAAGAACAGTTGTAATTAATACTGACCTTAAAAAATTAAGCAGCTACAACCTGTCGCCTGATGAAGTGGTGGAAGCTATAGCAAAAAACAATGCTATTACACCATCAGGTAACCTGAGAGTTGGTAATACCATGTTCATTACTTCTGTAAATTCACTGGAAGATAAAGTACAGGAGTTTGAAAATATACCCATTAAAAGCAATGGGGTATCCAATATTTATGTAAAAGATATTGCACGTGTGGAAGATGCGGCAGATATAACAGTTGATTATGCTCTTGTAAATGGTAAACGTTCAGTATATATACCAGTGGTTAAAACAGCTGATGCATCTACCTGGGATGTGGTACAATCCTTACGTAAGAAAATACCGGAGATGCAAGCTTTGTTGCCTGATGATGTGACATTGAGTTATGAATTTGACCAATCTGTTTTTGTAATTAATGCAGCCAAAAGCTTAATGACTGAAGGGATACTGGGTGCCATACTAACAGGCTTAATGGTTTTGCTCTTTTTAAAGGACTGGAGGAGCAGCCTGGTGGTGGTAATTACCATACCATTGTCCATTCTGGGAGCTATTTTCTTTTTAAAACTGGCAGGGCAAACCATTAATATTATGACGCTGAGCGGCCTTGCACTGGCTATAGGCATTCTGGTAGACCAGGCAACAGTAACCATTGAAAATATACACCAGCATTTGGAAATGGGTAAACCAAAGAATCAGGCCATACTGGATGCTTGTTCTGAAATTTCATTTCCTTTATTGCTTATTCTTTTATGTATACTGGCTGTTTTTGCCCCTTCCATTATCATGACCGGAGTACCAAAAGCGATGTTTATGCCTATTTCACTTTCTATTGGTTTTGCAATGATTATTTCCTACATCGCTGCGCAAACAATTGTACCCATTATTTCTAACTGGTTACTGAAAGCAGAAATGTTTCAATATAAACATGAAAAATTTCATGCACATGCAGGCCTGGCACTTGATAAAAAAGAAGTGATTGAAATTGAACAACATAGTAAGGAAGATGCATCCCATAAACAGGATAACGACTTTTTTACAACATTAAAAGTTTGGTTTATATCTGTATTGGAGAAATGGATGCTTCATAGAAAAATTCTGGTATTGACCTATCTACTATTCACAGTATCCGCTGCAGGTTTCTGTTTTATATTTATTGGAAAGGATCTGTTGCCCGGAAGTAACAGTGGTCAGTTGCAACTTAGGCTAAAAGAACCTGATGGCACCCGGTTAGAAGTGACCGAAAGAGCCACTAAAAAAATATTGAACCTGATTGATTCAGTAGTGGATGGGAATGTAGCTATTTCTTCTGCGCATGTTGGGGTAATACCCAGTAATTTTGGGACGAGTAATCTCTATATTTTTTCCAGCGGAACACATGAGGCATTAATTCAGATTAACCTTTCAGAAAAGTATAAAGTAAAGACAGATGAACTGAAAGAAAAAATACGTACAAGGATACATTCTGAATTTCCGGAGTTGAAGTTATCCTTTGAACCCATTGAATTAACGGAAAAACTTATGGCGCAAGGTGCCAGCACTCCTATTGAAATACGTATTGCCGGAAAGAATATGGGGGATATTGAAAAGTATGCTGCCGATCTATTACAAAGGCTTACAAAAATTAACTGCCTGCGGGATGTACAGATTTCCCAACCATTAAAAATGCCTATTTTACTTATTAATGCTGACCGGGCAAAGCTGGCACAGATGGGTTTAACCATCGACAATGTTTCTAAAAGTATTACAGATGCTACATCCTCAAGCCGGTTTACCAATAAAAACCTATGGCTGGATAGTAAAACTTCTTATACGTATCAAACACAGTTACAGGTACCGGAATACATGATGAATTCTCTGGAAGAATTAAATGCAATTCCGTTGGTAAAAGGCCAAAAAAGGCCAATTTTATCTGATATAGCAGCAATAACGATGGATACAGTACCTGGAGAATACGATCGTTCTGGGCCCAGGAGGTTTATTACTATTAGTGCTAACATTCATAAGAAAGATCTTGGTTATGCAACTGCAGCAGTAAGCAAAACTATTACGGAGATGGGTACACCCCCACCCGGATTAATTGCTGAAGTAAAAGGGATGTCCTCTTTGTTAACAGAAACACTGAGTTCTCTGCAAACCGGCTTAATAGCAGCCATTATTGTTATCTTACTATTACTGGCAGCAAATTATCAATCATTCGGGTTGTCTGTTTCAGTATTATCAACTGTACCAGCCGTTTTATTAGGAGCTATGGTATTTCTCTTACTATCAGGAGCAACACTTAATTTACAGTCATATATGGGAATTATTATGTCCGTAGGTGTTTCCGTAGCCAATGCCATATTAATTGTTACCAACGCTGAAACATTAAGACTGGAGTATAAAGATCCCCTAAAAGCAGCAGTTGTAGCTGCGGGAGTACGTTTAAGGCCAATTTTAATGACCAGCCTAGCCATGATAGCAGGTATGATACCAATGGCAAGTGGAATGGGTGAAGCAGGAGACCAGTCTGCCCCTTTGGGCAGAGCTGTTATAGGAGGATTAATTGCTTCTACCTTAGCGGCACTCTTTATAGTACCCCTGGTATATGCCTGGATACAACAACATGCATCCTTTAAAAATCCGTCTCTGTTACCAGCAACCACATTAAACAAAGATTAAAATAACAATATGAAATATTTATTAACCTGTTTTATAATACTGATTCTGTTTTCCTGCAATACCGATAAACAGGAAAAAAATCAAAATAAAAAAGCTACTGTTTCAACGGTTCATTACGATACTGCTGTGGCTGAAATGAAAGGCGTTGAATCCATCCTTAAAATACCTGCACAACTGGCAGCTTTTCAGGAAGTCAGTATATTTCCTAAGGTAAATGGATTTGTAAAAAAAGTTTATATTGATATAGGTTCTACAGTAAAAAAAGGAGACCTGTTACTGGAAATTGAAGCCCCGGAGCTGATTCAGGCTGTTTTGCAGGCAAGGGAAAAATATACAAAAGCAAGGGCCGATTTCTTTGCAAAGAAGGACCGTTATATGCGTTTAAATGAAGCTGCCCAGACTTCGGGAGCAGTTTCACCCTTAGATATTAAGCTGGCGGCCTCCAATATGGAAGCGGACAGTGCCATTGCCAATGCTGAGAAAGCCAACTGGAAATTACAGGAGACCATGCTGGACTATTTAAAAGTAACAGCCCCATTTGACGGGGTGATTACAGAAAGGATTGTGCATCCTGGAGCTTTAATTACTTCAGCAGATAAAACAAAACCGATGCTGGAACTGAAGCATGTAAATCATTTGAGGCTTCAGGCAGATATTGCAGAAAATGTTGCCGTTCAATTAAAAGTAAAGGATACTGTTACCTTTATTTTCAAAGCGTATCCCGGACAGGTTTTTAAGGGTATCATCAGTCGGAAATCAGACAATATAGAGGCGCAGTTTCAGGCAGAAAGAATAGAGCTGGATATAGATAATAGGGATAACAAACTGAGCCCTGGTATGTATGCTGAAATGATATTACACCTGAAGGGCAACCTGAATGCATTAAGTGTCCCCAGATCTGCTGTAGTTACTTCTACAGAAAAAAAATATGTATGGGTAATACGGAATGGCAAAAATGTGCAGGAAAATGTAAGTACAGGTAATGAGAATCAGGACAGGATTGAAATTTTTGGCAATATTACTGCAGGCGAGAAAGTGATCGCCAATGCATCGGATGAGATTAAATAACTGTAGTTTGTAAAGAGTACAATAAAACAGGCTGTCCTGATTTTAAGGCAGCCTGTTTAGATTGTCAAAATCATTAATTTTAAGCGGAAACTTAAATAATACTTTACCATAAAGAATTGCCATACAGGAAGACTTTATAATTATTTGCAGATTTCTTAAATGTATCGTAATATTGCGATGAATATTAATTATGGGTATTTCAAAAACAGCAGAATTCTCACTTTCAGACAACAGGCTGGCAAAGTATACAAAAGCATTATCGCATCCTGCAAGGATTGCGATTCTTAAATTATTAATTAAACGACAGGCCTGTGTATGTGGCGATATTGTGGATGAATTGCCCTTGTCTCAAAGTACCATTTCCCAACACCTGAAAGAATTAAAAGATGCCGGATTAATCAAGGGTGAGATTGAAGGAGCCAAAGTATGTTATTGCATTGATGAAAAAGAGTGGAACAGGGCGAAGGTGATGATTCAGGAATTGTTTTCCAGTTTTACTGTTGTGAATGGTAAGTGCTGTTGATTTTTTTTGATTATTATCATCGGCATATTGCGATTATTAATTGCTAAAATAAAATGTATAATTATGATCAATGTATTGTTTGTATGTATTCATAATTCAGCCCGCAGCCAGATGGCGCAGACTTTTTTAAATGAATTGGGCAATGGGAAGTTCCATGCAGAAAGTGCAGGGATAGAACCCGGAAAATTAAATCCAAATGTGGTTGCCGTAATGCAGGAGATTGGAATAGATATTAGTAATAATCCTGTAACCGGTGTTTTTGACCTTCTCAAAGCCGGGAAAACCTTTGATGCTGTGATAACGGTTTGTGATGCTGCTAACGGGGAAAGATGTCCGGTATTTCCTGGTAAAACAAAACGGCTGGCCTGGTTTTTTACAGATCCTTCATCTTTTACAGGTACACTGGAAGAAAAATTGGAAGGTACCCGTAAAGTTAGGGGGGAGATTAGAAAGAAGATTGCAGCTTTTGTAGAGGAAGCATCCAACATTAGTTACTGGATATAAATAAAAAAATTTAAAACCGAAATAATGAAAACAGCAGAACAATTAAAAGAACTGGTAAAACAGAAATACGGTGAAATTGCTTTACAGGATAAAGCTACCAATCAATCTTCCTGCTGTGGAGCGGGTGGATGCAGTACGGAAGTATATAATATCATGTCTGAAGATTATACTTCACTGCAGGGATATAGTACGGATGCAGACCTTGGACTTGGCTGCGGTCTTCCCACACAGTTTGCTAAAATTAAAAAAGGAAATGTGGTAATTGATTTGGGAAGCGGTGCCGGGAATGATTGTTTTATTGCCAGGTCAGAAACAGGAGAAACCGGTAAAGTAATCGGGATAGATTTTACACCAGCCATGATTGCCAAAGCCAGGGCTAATGCTGAGAAACTGGGTTTTAATAATGTGGAATTCAGGCAGGGGGATATTGAAAATATGCCTGTTACTGCAAATGTAGCAGATGTGATTGTAAGCAATTGTGTATTAAACCTGGTGCCCAATAAATTTGCAGTTTTGCAGGAAGTATTCCGGGTGTTAAAACCAGGCGGGCATTTCAGTATTTCTGATATTGTACTGGAAGGGGAATTACCAGCTGCCTTAAAAGAAGCAGCAGAAATGTATGCAGGTTGTGTTTCCGGAGCTGTACAGAAAAAAGTATATCTGGAATTGATAGAAGCTACCGGCTTTAAGAACATTATCATCCAGAAAGAAAAAATCATTACCGTGCCGGACGATATTCTGAGTAATTATATAAGTCAGGCTGACATTGAAATATTCAGGAACAGTGTAATGGGAATCTTCAGTATTACTGTATATGGAGAAAAACCTGTTCTAGCCAGCTGTTGCACAACGGGCTCGGGCTGTTGTTAGTGATTGAGTTTTCTAATTAACTTGGTATAGTATTTTAATGATTAAGCAAATAGGCTGTGTGAAATTTCATTTAATAAAATAATATGAGTGCAAATAATTGCGCCCCTGCACATGAAAGAAAGCATTTGAGTTTTCTGGACAGGTGGCTTACTGTATGGATTTTTCTGGCAATGTTTGCCGGTGTGGCAATTGGATATTTTTTTCCCACATCCTCCACCTTCATCAATTCCTTTTCAACAGGTACTACCAATATACCATTGGCAATCGGATTGATCTTAATGATGTATCCTCCCTTTACCAAGGTGAAATATGATCTGTTAAAAGAAGTTTTTAAAAATACAAAAGTATTGGGTGCTTCGTTGTTGCTAAATTGGGTGATAGGCCCTATACTGATGTTTGTATTAGCTATTATTTTTTTGCATAATTACCCTTCCTACATGGTTGGATTGATTCTGATAGGATTGGCAAGATGTATTGCAATGGTAATTGTATGGAATGAACTGGCAGAAGGAAGCAGGGAATATGCAGCAGGCCTGGTAGCGCTTAATAGTATTTTCCAGGTTTTATTGTATAGTGTATATGCTTATGTATTTATTACCATACTGCCGCCTTTATTTGGATTTTCAGGATCTGTTGTGTCTATTACTATTGAACAGATTGCTAAAACTGTGGCTATTTATTTGGGGATACCTTTTGCAGGAGGTTTCTTTACCAGGTATTTTTTATTAAGGATAAAAGGATTGAACTGGTATGAAACAAAGTTTATTCCGTTCATTTCTCCCATCACTCTGATTGCATTATTGTTTACAATCATTGTTATGTTCAGTTTAAAAGGTGCATTGATAGTGCATATTCCCTTTGATGTATTGCGAATTTCCTTACCCCTTGTCATCTATTTCGCGATTATGTTTATAGTAAGTTTTTTTATTGGTAAAAAGCTGGGAGCTGGTAAACCTCCCATCAATACCGTTGATTTTAACCAAAAAAGTTTGCAATATTTTTCTTAAGGATTCTGCTGTTTCCAGTTCTGCGGTAGCAAGTTTCTAATCTGATTTATTGGGGTACCTGCTATTCGTGTGAGTATATCATTTAGCCATTCAAAAGGATTGACATTATAGTTTTTGCAACTTGCAAGTAATGAATAGATCATTGCTGCCCGCTGTGCTGCATCATGGCTTCCGGCAAATAAATAATTCTTCCTGCCTACTGCTACTGGCCTTATGCTATTTTCTACCGGATTATTATCCAGATGAATAAAATCGGTATGGGCATAATAACTGAGCTTATACCACCGTACAAGACTGTATGCCAAAGCTTTTCCTATAGCTGATGAGGGCAATACTTCCGTATAGGCCTGCTGCATCCATTTCTGTAAAGCGTTCAATATCTCTATTGCATGTTCTTTGCGGTACTGTTTCTTTTCCTCTTCTTTCAGTTTTTTTTCTACAATATGACGTTCTATGGCATAGAGTTTCTGTATCTCTGTCAGTGCATGAGAAGCTCTTTGTGCATCATTGGCCTGTGCCTCGTGGAACTTTCGTCTGGCATGGGCCATACAGTTTACCATGGTAATACCTTCGTAATCTTCAAATTCATTATATGCCTGGTAACCATCAGTCTGCAACACTCCTTTAAAATCTTTCAGGATACTTTTTGGCCCCTCTCTTCCTCTTCCCCTGCGGTAATCAAACAATACCAGTTTACTGGCATTGCACTGGTATACCCAGTAATAGCCCTGATGGGTGGCATTCTTTTTATCTGTGTCCAATACTTTTATTGTCGTTTCATCCACATGCAGGTAATGACTTTCCAGAACTTCTTTTTTATGGGCATCATAAAGAGGACTTAAAAAAGCAGATGCGGCTTTTACCCAATTACCAATGGTGGAATCACTGATCCGGTATCCAAGACGCTCATAGCGTTTGATCTGACGATCCAGCGGGAGGTGGTCAATATACTTGTCAATGATAATCTGTGCAATAATGCTTGGATCTACATGGCTTTTCTCAAAACTGCGTTCAGGCGCTTTTCCCTGTACAATACTTTTGCCACCTTCCGTTATCAGCAGGTACTTGGGACGTATAACCCTTTTAACATAAAGTTCGGCAGGTTTAAAAGCCAGGGTTTCAGTTATATCTTCTCCAATCTTTTTTCCTGTACTAATATCTGTTCCTGGTGGATTGATCACTATGTCTTCCCTTCGCAACTTTTCAGGAAAACAGTTCCGTTCCTTTTTATCTTCCACAGACGGGTGCTTTTCGTTTCTTTCATAGCTAACCTTTACTGTGGCTTTTGAGGATACGGCATCTTCTATTTCCGGAACTTCAAAAAGTATGGGTTGTAATACTTCTGATGATTCAGAAGAAACAAATTTTTCACGTCGGCTTCCAAATATCAGTTTCTTTAACTGATCTATCTCAAATTGTAACTGCTCATATTTTTGCTTTAATTCTTTGTTCTCCTGACTCAACGCTTCCATGTGAACAAGCGTTTCTTCATAGGCTTGTTTATAACTAATATTTTCAGGGGAAGTACTCATACTTTGACGAGTGCAAAAGTCTTAACTGCAAAGGATTTTCTCAAATATTTATAACCATTTTTTTACCCACATAAATGAGCCCTGATGGGTATAAACCACCTGATTTTTTTAAGCAATGAAATTACCTGTGCATAACATCATCAAGCAGGAATCAAAGGCTTGAAACGTTTCTTTTTACGAATAGAACTCAGCATAACTCCCTGAAGAATGAACTGTAACTTTTCGTAGTCAATGAGAAGTGAGGACTGTCCTTGTTCAATAACAGGAAGCTCATAGACTCCCTTCTCAAGCCGTTTATAGTAGATGGACATCCCATCCCCATCCCAGCAGAGCAGTTTAACTTGATTCTTCTTTTTATTCATGAAGATAAACACTGCCCCTGATAGTGGATTGAGCTGCATATGATTTTGGACAAGGCCCGAGAGGGCATCAAAGCTTTTACGCATATCTGCAGCACCATGATACCAGTAATAGTTTGTATGTGGGCTCAAGTGAAGCATTAATCCCTGAGAAGTCGCTTTACAAAAAAGACTGTTTCATCATTCACCGGCAGGGTAAGTTCCAAACCATTACCCCCCTTTAATGTAATTGTAGTATTCTTCACCACTTTCACCGGTAAAAATGTTTGTGGCTTTTCTATTGGCTTTAATTTTTTAATCCAATAATTCATGGTATGGTAACTAATGCTGTTTGCTTTGCAAAAGGATAACCTGCTCATACCGCTTTGTTCACTCTTTTTAATTAGTTCCATCATTTTTGTCTGCATATCCATTACATAAATTTTTGGCAGACAAAATTCTTACTTATTTTAATGCATCTGGAACGGTATAGATGGGAGGCTTACGGGAGCTGATTATTCCACGAATGCTTCTATTGCCTTTACAGCAGCAGGTAATAATTTTGAGTTAGCTATTGCAGTGGCTATCGGTGTATTTGGTATCAACAGCGGAGAAGCATTTGCCGGTGTAGTGGGTCCGTTGGTTGAAGTACCTGCATTGATTGCATTGGTAAATGTTGCTTTCTGGTTGAGAAAGAATACTTATAAAAAAAATTAGAAGACAGATTGATTTCTTTTTCATCCTTTATCAATATATAAATTGGTAAAATACCTGCTTAAATAATATTATTAGTTTGCTGATTAGATTTCTAATTAAAAATAAATTTGAGGTAATTTAGTAGTTGCCTAACTATTGAAATATTTCAATTTATATTATACCTGTTAATGAATTATTACTAATTTTTTAATTTAGTATTATCAATAAATGACATTAAAGTTAACAGGTATTTTGTTAACTACACCTTAACATTCGCGGATTAATGTTGCTAAAAATTTTTAAATATGCAACCCAAATCCAAGAAACTAATAGTCAGTATAGCACTATTATTACTTTTCCTCATCAATGGCTTTTCTCAGGATATAACAATATCCGGAAAAGTTCAAACAATTAACAATATTGGAATTTCAGGGGCTTTCATTCAGGCTTCAGACTCCAGGAAAACAGCAGTGACTGATAATGAGGGTAATTTTAAAATTACCGTTAAGTCAACTGACAAAGCTTTGGTTATAAATTCATTAGGTTTTTTAACTGAAAGATTTGTACTTAAAGGAAAATCCGAAATTACAATTATCTTAAAAGAAGATACTAAAGATTTGGGAGATGTTGTTGTAACAGCCCTTGGTATCAGACGGGAAGTAAAGAAATTAGGATATGCAACTTCAGAAGTTAAAGGCAATGAAATGACAAAAGCCAGAGACGTGAATGCAGTGCAGGGCCTTACTGGTAAAGTTGCAGGTTTAACCATTGGAGCTTCTGCTGAAATGCTGGCAAGGCCTCAGATAGTTTTAAGAGGTAGCACAGACCTTTTATTTGTTGTGGATGGTGTGCCTATTAATTCTGATACCTGGAATGTAAGTGCCGATGATATTGAATCCTATAACGTTCTCAAAGGACCAAATGCCGCTGCCTTATATGGTTTCAGAGGTATTAACGGTGCCATTATCATCACTACTAAAAGAGGAACTAAAGAGAAAAAAGGATGGCAGGTTGATGTTAACAGCAGCACCATGTTTGAAAAAGGTTTTGTAACCGTTCCCAAAGCACAAACAGAATATGGCCGCGGTTCTAAATTCCTTTATGGTAAATCTTTGGATCCAACTAATCCTACTAACGGATATGGTAATCAATTGTATGATAACAGCCAGCGTATTCAGGAATACGGGCCAAGATTTGAAGGCCAGCTGATGAAACAATATGATAGCCCTTATGATCCTGTTACCGGTATCAGAACAGCCACTCCATGGACAGCACGTGGTGCCAATAATTTTGAAAAGTTTATGGAAATGGGTCTTTTATCTACCAATAATATTTCTCTTTCTACAAGTGGCAGTAATTATGATATCCGCATGTCTTATTCCCACGTTTACCAGAAAGGACAGGCTCCCAACACAAAAGTAAATGCAGATAATGTGAATATCAATGCAGGGTATAATTTAACTCCAAAACTTCGTATGGAGGGTAATTTGAACCTGAATCTGCAATATTCTCCTAATATTCCTGATGCATCTTATGGCCCAAATAGTTATGTATACATGTTTAAAGTATATGGCTCTGCTGATTATAATATTGATGACCTTAAAGATATTTATAAAGGGCCACAGGGTGTTCCTAATTTAGTACAATATGCACAGGAATATGGCCGTGAAAACAGTGCCTGGTTTATAGCTAAAAAATGGTTACGCAGCCATGATAAGACAGATGTTTATGGTTATTTAAAATTAAACTATAAAGTACTTCCTTATTTAAATTTGAGTCTTCGTTCTCAGATAACAACCTGGAATCAAAGGAGAACAGAACAGGTTCCTTCTTCTACTAATTTAAATGCTTATTTATCCTGGTATTATTTTGGTTGGTATGGTGATTACAGAGAAGATCGTCGTAATCTATTAGAAAACAATACTGATTTTCTGGCAACTTTTGATAAGAAAATTAAAAATTGGGGTGTAATAGTAAATGCAGGTGCCAGTGAACGTTCTTTTACGTATAATTCTTTTTATGGTACCACCAAGGACTTGGCTATCCCAAATGTTTATGTGCTGTCCAATTCCATTAACCCTGCACTGGAATATACTTATGGAAGTAAAATGCAGGTATATAGTGGTTATTATACCGTGGATCTGGCTTATAAGAATTATTTTAATATTAATACCACAGGTAGGGTAGATAATCTTTCTACGCTGGCTTCAGGATACAATACCTTCTTTTATCCTTCCGTTTCAGCAAGTACTGTTTTGAACGATTATCTGAAACTTCCTTCTGTAATTTCTTATTTGAAAGTAAGAGCTTCTTATGCTGATGTGAAAGGCGCTTTAACCAGTTCTGCTATACCTTCTGCTTATACAGCTGTTACAGGAGTAAGTACCGGCTCCTTATTGGGATATGGAACTGATCTTTATACTTCTTATGATGGTCCTAGTTATACCAACCAGAATGCCTATTCTATTGCCTCCTATTATAACGGGCAGACTTCTGTTAACTATTCTAATACAATAGCCAATCAGACCTTGAAACCTTTTGATGTTCAGTCTTATGAAGCAGGTTTTGATGTAAGATTATTTAAAAACCGTTTAGGATTAAATGCTACTTATTATAATACTGTAAATGGACCTTCAATTTATTCATTAGGAGTTGCTCCATCTACCAGTTATTATTCTCATAATGTAAATGGTATCACATCATTGAAAAAGGGCCTTGAATTAGAGTTTCTGGCATCACCTCTTAAAAGTTCAAGAGGGTTGAATTGGGATATCAGTTTCAATTATGCTACTTATAAAGAAACATTAAAAGCTATTTATGGATCTGAAAATGCTTTATTACTGAATAACCATTATTATAAAGTTGGTGAAAGATTAGATAATTATTACAGTACAAAATTTGTAAGGGATGGTTCTGGTAATATAGTATTTGCAGGTGGTGCACCCCTTAGTGCTCCCGGAGTTGCTGATAAAAGTAATTTAGGGTTGATTGGGCATTTGAATCCTGATTTTACGTTTGGTGTAAACAATAAGTTCTCTTATAGAAGTTTCAGTTTAAGTTTCCAGTTTGATGGACGTATTGGAGGTAAAGTGTACGACAGGGTTTTATACCAGGGTAATAATGGTGGTACTTCCTTACAAAGTGCTTCAGGAGATTTTGGAGTGGCACGTTTAGCTGAATGGAATGTTGCCAAAGCAAATGGTGCTTTACCAGCAAATTATGCAGGTGCTTATGTTGGAAAAGGCGTTGTTATAACTGGGGGTACTCCGCATTATACAAATGGCCAGATTGATAATCTCAGCAGCCTGACATTTGCTCAAAATACACAGGCAACTACTGTACAAGGTTATTTATCAAGCGGAATGGGAAGCAATTTTGATGAATATTATTATGTAAACCGCTCTTTTGTTAAATTAAGGGAAGTGGTATTAAGTTATCATATGCCCAGTAAGTATTTAAATAAAAATAGTGTGTTTAAGTCAGTTACATTCTCTTTGATTGGAAGGAACTTATTATACTTTGCTCATCAGAAAGATTTTGATGTTGAACAATATGCTGCAGGTTTCAATATCGCAGACAGGTCAGCCCAGGCTTATCCTGATTTACAAAGTGCTACTTCACGCAGGTTTGGATTCAATGTTAATGTAAGCTTCTAAATCTAATATAAACAATAAAAATATTTATATGAAACTAAGATCATTTAAATTATTCGCAATTGTCATCATAGCTGCTACAGTTGTGATTAGCGGTTGCCAAAAAGGTGATTTGTTGTCAAATCCCAATGCAGCCAGTTCCAGCAGTACTGTGCCTGCATCCTTATTACTGAATCATATCACCTATAACATTTATACAGGTGGTGGTGTAACAGATGGCCGTCCCGGTGCTTATACAGAAGCTCCCTGGGAACAGTTATTTATTTGGAGCCAGTATAATCTTTCCAATTACCCTTATTACCGTGGTAATAACTTTTATACATGGTCCAGTTCAGCTACCAACTACGATATGTTGCGATACACTATTTTAATGGAACAGCAAGCAACCTCTCAATTTGGAACTACTCCTAATTCTTATCTTGCTTTAGCGAAATTTTTCAGGGCTTACAGTTTTATTTGGTTAACTCAGAGAGTTGGTGATATTCCAATGAGCCAGGCTGGGGATCCTAATAATCTTACTCCGGTTTATGACAAACAGCATGATGTATATAAAAATTGTCTTGCTTTGTTGGATACTGCAAATACAATGTTAGGAAAATTGACATCTGGTGTCGCAGCTAATACCGTAGTTAGTGGTGATGTGTTTGGGATGACCAACCTGCAGTGGCAAAAAGTAATAAATGCCTATAAATTGAGGGTATTAATCAGTTTGAGTAAAAGAGCAGCAGATAATACTGATTTGAATATACCTGCACAATTTGCTACAATAGTTAATAATCCTACTCAATACCCTTTATTAACCGGCAATAACGATAATATGGTATTCAAATATAATACAGCTTATAATCCTTATCCTATCTGGCTTCATGGTAATCAGCCATACAGCCAGTATTCCAATATCTGTAATACAATATTGAATATTGATACATTGTATCATGACCCCAGAACATTTATCCATGCTACTCCTTCCCCGGCACAAATAACAGCAGGAAGGTCTTTCTCGGATTTCAGTGCATATGTGGGAGCAGATATAAGTAACTCTGTCAGTTTTTTACAATCTAATGGTGCTACTCCTGCTACCAGTAATTATTCATATGCCAACTTTAACCGGTATTATACAGCTTCAGGAGCTACTGTTATCACTACTGCAGAACCTTATATAATCATTGGTTATCCTGAAATGTGTTTCAATATTGCTGAGGCTATGAACAGAGGTTGGATTTCCGGGACCACTGCTACCTGGTATGTAAAAGGAATTAATGCGTCAATGGCTGTCTATGGTTTAACTCAGGGACAGAGCTATACTGTTGGTAATATTGCAGGTGTTCCTTATGGTCAGGTTACTATTGATATCAATACATTTCTGAATAATGTAGCTTATGCAGGAGATAATGCAACAGGGTTAAATCAGATACTGACTCAAAAATATGTTGCTTTCTGGCAGAATTCAGGTTGGGAAGCATTTTATAACTGGCGCAGAACTGGAGTGCCCAGTTTCAGTCAGGGTGGAGTAGGTATTGGAACTGCAAATAATATGATTCCAATTCGCTGGCAGTATCCTACAGATGAAGCTAACTTCAACACTACCAATTACCAATCAGCTATCCAAAGCCAATATGGTGGTACTGATGATTTGAATGGTAAAATGTGGTTGATTAAATAGAAGTGTAGGTTTAATTTTTGATACAAGTGGGAAGTGTATATTTCCCACTTTTCTTATTAATATGAAAAATTTATGATTTAAAAATTATAATTATGAAGCATATAAAATTAGCTATAGTTGCATTGTTTTTTTTATTTTCTGCCAGTTCAGGTTTTGCTCAGATAGCAGACAGCAGTACGCGTGAGGTAAAATTAGAAGGTGCTGTAAATTTCAGGGATATGGGTGGTTATCATACAAAAGAAGGTAAAACAGTAAAATGGAATAAATTATTCCGGTCAGCCGCATTAAATCAACTTACAGCCAGCGACTTAAATAAACTGAATCAATTATCACTGGAGACAGTAATAGATTTCAGGGGGCCTTATGAAGTGAAAATAGCCCCTGATAGAATACCTGCTAATGCTAAGCGGGTTTCTTTGCCTGCTGGCAGTGAGAAAATCGGGGACAGTAATTATTTAAAGCAAATGATGCTTTCTATGAAAAATGATTCAGGCTTGATCCGGTTTTATACTGATTTAACCCCTTTTCATGACCGATATAAACCCATGTTTGATGAATTATTGCTTTTAAATAAAGACAGTGCCTTATTGTTTCATTGCTCTGCAGGGAAAGACAGAACAGGCATTGCAGCTGCTTTAATATTATATGCTTTGGGTGCTGACGAAAAAGTAATTGTTGCAGATTATCTGGCTACCAATTATTACCGCAGAAATGAAAATGAAAAAGCTATCCGAGGAATGGTTAAATTTTATGGATTGGATGAAGCCACTGCAACTAATATGATGGCTGCAAAAGAATCTTATATAGAAGCAACATTCACTTCCATTAGAAAGCAGTATGGAACTGTTGATCATTTTCTGGAACAGGTATTGGGGCTTACAGATAAAAAAATTGCAATGCTGAAGAATAAGTTTCTTGAATAATCTTTGTCAGGATTACAGTTTATAATATTTGTGTAAATTTTTCATGAGATTGCGTAAACCCATTTTTTAAATAAAAGGAATGGGTTTGCGCTCTTTTGTTTTGTGCAGTTACTTCCAGGAAATGAATATCCTTTAGCCTTAATTGATTTCTTAGTTCTTTTAAAAGTAGGGTGCCAACACCGGTGCTGCGTACATTACTTTTTACATAAAATTCATGAATTTCAGCTACCCGGGAACTATGATGCAGCAATAATTGGGAGTGACAGCTGATAAACCCTATTAATTCCTGCATATCTTCAGCAACCAGGTAAATACAGGAATCTGCGTAAATATTATTCAGGAATACAGCCAGCAGGGTATTGTAATCAAAGGCAGTTTCTTCCAGCTCACAGATAAAGGAAAATACTGCTGGAAAATCTTCTGGTTTCGCAATTCTGATATTCATTGTACTTTGCAATTTAAAATTCTTATTGCAGGGAATATGCAATTTTTCCACCAACAATGGTTTTTATTACCTGAATCTGATCTATTTGTTTAGGGTCAATTTGAGTTGGGTCTTTATCCAGAATCACTAAGTCAGCCAATTGCCCTGCAACAATTTTTCCTTTTATACTTTCTTCATGAGATGTATAGGCACCTCCAACTGTGTAAGCTTTAATGGCATCCTCCGGACTAATCCGCTGGTTGGGACCTAACACCATTCCATCTTTAGTATTACGGTTCACTGCACCAGATAATCTTATCATAGCTTCATACCTTGAAATAGGAAAATCTGAATGCAATGCAAATGGAATACCCAAATCCAAAGCTGTTTTAGTGGGCATCAGTTTATCCATTCTCTCAGCTCCATACGCTAGCAATTGGCCCCCCAATTCATTAATATAACAATGAAATACAGGAATGATACTATCTTTTTTTAATTTATCCAGAATTGATGGATTGGTAATACTGCAATGTTCTATACGGTGTCTCATATTCTTTAATGGATATATTTCCTGTGCTTTTTCAATGGCAGTTATCAACATTTCAATTTCTCTGTCGCCGTTGGAATGACAGGCAATCTGTAATCCGGCCCTGTGAATCTTTAACACCAAACTATCCAATGACTGCTGGGATCTTGCTGGCGGAATTCCATAATAATCTTTTTGTTGGGTAACCGGATTCAACATATCGTAAGGTTCATATAACCAGCAGGTTTTGCCGCTTAATGAATTTCCATGAAAAAATTTAATTCCTTCCATTCTCAGGTAATCTGAGCTTTCCCGCTGTATTTTCCCTGAAATCAGATCATCCAGAAAATCCACTCCTATATACAGGTTAAACCTTAATGGAAAATGTTCTGCAACCAATTCTTTATAAATTTTTACTTTCTCAGGAGTCACCCAGCAATCTCCTATACTTGTTAATCCTCCTGCCAGCATATTATGAAAGTAAATCCGGTATCCTTCCAGTATTTGTACGTGAGTGGGTTCGGGCGGGGTAGTTACATTTTTAAAAGAAAGTAATTGCCTGGCAGATTCTTTAATAATTCCATCGGGCTGGCCATTGTGGTATCTTTCAAGAGCACCACCGGGAGGGTCTTTGGTATTTTGATCAATTTTGTTTAAGTTTAGTAAAAATGAATTAGCTGCAGATAAGTGGCCACTTGCATGCGAAATTAGTATCGGGTGTTCAGTAGATGCCAGGTCTAAACTATCCCGGATGGGCTGGCTTCCTAATTTCAATTCATTATAGCCAACACCTTTAATCAGCATTCCTTTTGGGGTAACTGCGGCTTTTTGTTTTAATAATTGAATTAAGCTGC
>Ga0364860_10655_pt1 | contig 18086 bp, 17 predicted proteins | sample ExccelAu500001D4_FD_206916 | JGI IMG/M metagenome (GOLD analysis project Ga0364860, IMG submission 206916) | Enriched cells from Trout Bog Lake Hypolimnion, Wisconsin, USA - BchlTB.Aug20.5000.01 .D4 | ecosystem: Environmental > Aquatic > Freshwater > Lake > Hypolimnion/Profundal zone | place: USA... | reverse complement strand
TACGCGACGCCGCGCGAGCAGCAGTCCGTATGGAATGCCAGTTCCGGGGTCGCTTCGCACCCATCGACATTCGTCATCCCGCCGATACAGAAGATGGCATCGAGTGAATATCCGTCGAGCACACCTTGCACATCCGCTTTGGTCGCGATACTCGCTAGATACAACTGCAACGCCGCATCCGATTCTGACTTGCGCGAGGTCACGAGGCAGCGGTTGAGGCCGAGAAGATGCAGCATCTGGCCGCCAATCTGGCCCGAAGCGCCACTCAGAAGAGATCTTGGCTGGATCGCGATCACCGTGCTGGCTCCTTTTACGGCATCGGCTTCAGCACCTGTTCAGGATCGAAGCGGAATGGGCTTTCGAACTGCTCGAACGGAATCAGTCCCTCATCACGACGCGATACCACCGGCGCGCTCAACAGCCACGACGCCCCGAACGAGTCCCACCGGATACCCCTGTCATGCACAGGACTATGCTCCGAAGTTACCTGGTAGATCACCACCGACGGAGCTGACCGCGCGTAGAATCCGTGCGCTATACCGCGCGGAAGATACACCGCACTGTTGATTTCCGCTCTAAGATCGTATGCCTCGTGCTGCCCGAACGTCGGCGACCCCACGCGTAGATCCAGAGCCATATCGTAGATCGCTCCCGATATGCAGTACACAAGCTTAGCGTGGTCCGCGGGAGGCACCTGAAAATGCATCCCGCGGACCACGTTCTCCCCAGACTCGGTATAGAACGTTTCCCTAAAATCGCATTCCAGTCCACGTTGCTCGAAGACGCTCCGTTGGAAGGTCTTGACGAACAGACCTCGCTGGTCGCGAAAGTTGGGAAACTCCAAGAGATAACAACCTGGAAGCCTGCACTCGGTGAATCGAATCGTACTCGGCGTAGCGATTGCGTGATCCTTTCTTATCATGTATGTATGAAACTTGCCTCAGCTGAGCTCTTGCTCAGACGGAGTGCTTGAGCTTTAAACACACAACGGGTTCATCAAAAACATTACTTCACGGAGAACCCTTCTGCAACCGCCATTCGGCCAGCAAGTGTACCGTATTTGAAATCCACAGCTTCAACTTCCGAATCCATGCCAACCATGAACCGGAGAATACCCAGAACTCGATCCCCCATAGCAGCATGTAGGCACCGCTTGCTCAATGCATAATTGCGCCCGGCCCCACCTTGTGTTTGCATTCGCTTCCCGCCTCCGGTCTCCATACATTGCAACCAAGTGTAGTGAACCCGGCCTGGAATGCAGCACTCCGGCTCAGCAGTTACAGGCGGAATCACTGGAATTTGGATTTTGGCGGATCGGCGCCCGGAATCGTCCTAGTCGAAATTCTCCGTCAGACTCTCGTGGCCCGCACACCCGTGCCATTAGAATCTCGTCCATAACGCCAACAATCCGCCGTTCCATTGAGCTCTTCGCCGTCGTTCTGCCCCTCTACTTTGCCACGGTGCCGATGCAGGCACACGATTGGGCGAAGGCCCGCCTCGATGCCTCGCCACGCCACCACGAGTACGTCGCCCCGCAGGCCGTACCGTGCAGACCTTCGTCGTCTACCCCGAGGTGAAGGACAAAACGCCCGTCATCCTCCTGATTCACGAGATATTCGGACTCACCGGCTAGGCCAAGGAGATGGCCGACGAGCTGGCGGGGCAAGGCTTTATCGTGGTTGCGCACGACCTGCTCTCCGGCTTCGGCCCCAACGGTGGTGGCACCAGCGCGTTCCCCAGCCAGAACGCCGCGACCCAGGCCGTCTCCGCTCTCGATGCGAATGCCGTCTTGTCTGACCTGGACGCAGCCGCCGATTGGGCAAAGACCATTCTCGCAGCCAATGGCAAGATTGCCGTGGTTGGGTTCTGCTGGAGAGGCGGCAAGTCCTTCGCCTTCGCCGCCCACCGCAAAGACATCTCTGCCGACTTCGTTTTTTATGGCACACCGCCCGCGGATGTGTCCCCCATTACCGCTCCGGTCTATGGGTTTTACGCGGGCAACGATGCCCGCATCACTGCTACTGTTCCGGCCACGGTCACCGCAATGAAAACCGCCGGCGAGAAATACGAGCCGGTCACATACGATGGAGCCGGGCATGGTTTTATGCGTGCTGGCGAAGACCCCACAATCACCGTCCACGGCAACAAAACTGCTTGCGAACAGGGATTCTCTCGCCTCATCACGCTGCTTAAAGCGATGAACTGAGGCGATGCACACCGCATCCGTGAAAGACCCAGCGGCGTACCATCCTACTTCGCGCCAGAATAATCGGACAATCCATCTCCTGCTCTTCCCTTCTCCGGGCAGTAATGCGACCGCCCGATTGCGAATGCGGTACAGTCTTGTGGGAGGCGCATGACAGAACGCATCCGTATCGGAATCGATCTGGGTGGCACCAAGATCGAAGGGCTCGCGCTGGATCGCACCAGCACGGAGATTGCGCGGATGCGCATCGCGACGCCTCAGCACGACTACGCGGCGACGGTGCAGGCGATTGCGGAGTTGGTGCGGCAGCTGGAGTTGTGCGCCGGCGGCAGCAGCGACAATCGTGAGCCTGCATCCGTCGGCGTGGGGATTCCAGGCACGATTGTTAACGAGACGGGTTTGGTGAAGAATGCGAACTCGACGTGGCTGATTGGTCAGCCGCTGGAGCGTGACCTCGCCTCTGCACTTGCGCGTCCAGTCCGCTGCGCCAACGACGCTAACTGTCTGGCCGTTTCGGAGGCGACCGACGGCGCGGCGGCGGGCGCGAAACTGGTCTTCGCAGTGATTTTGGGCACAGGGTGCGGCGGCGGCATCGCCGTAAATGGACAGGTGCATGTGGGGCCGAACGGTGTCTCCGGCGAATGGGGGCACAATCCGCTGCCATGGGCCGCACCCGATGAGCTGCCCGGTCCGCTGTGCTACTGCGGCCAGCGCGGATGCATTGAGACGTGGATCTCAGGCACCGGACTCGCGAACGACCACCATCGAGTGACCAACCGGCTGCTGAGTGGGCCAGAGATTGTTACCGCGGCGGAGGACGGCGATGCTGCGGCCGAGGCCAGCATCGCGAGACTGGAAGATCGCATGGGGCGCGCTCTGGCTTCGGTGGTCAACCTGCTCGACCCGGATGCGATCGTGCTCGGAGGCGGGCTGTCCAAACTCGACCGGCTCTATGCTCATCTGCCAGCGCTGATTGCTCAGCATTTATTTGGCGGCGGGAATCTGGAGACGCCGGTGCTGAAGGCAAAACATGGCGACGCCAGCGGGGTTCGCGGCGCTGCTTGGCTGTGGTCCGCGTAACTCAGGGCTTGCGGGCGAGGGCTACGCGGGGGATCTGCCGTAGGTCGTCTACGAAGCGGACTTGCTTCCAGCCTGCCAGCAGCGCGGCGACAGCTTCGCGCTGGTTGTGCCCGATCTCCAGGGCCAGCAGGCCGTTGGGCAGCAGCGCGGCGCGCGCCTGTGGGATGAGGCGGCGGTAAATATCAAGTCCGTCCGCACCGGCGAAGAGCGCCGTAGCCGGTTCGTGGTCTCGCACCTGGGGATGCAGGTCCGCACGGTCGGCGATGGAGACGTAGGGCGGGTTGGAGACAATTGCGTCAAACGCGAGTTCGTTGGCAGCGAGTGCGCCGAGCAGATCGGATTTGAGGAAGCGGATGCGGCCACTGAGAGCATGGCGTGCGGCGTTAGACGCGGCAACTTCAAGGGCCACAGCGGAGAGATCGACGGCCGTAATGTCGGCGTCAGGCAGATGACAGGCCAGCGCAATGGCAATGGCTCCAGAGCCGGTGCCGACGTCTAAAATCCTCATGGGGGTTCCCGGCGGTTGTGACGCATCCAGCTCGGCCAACTTCATTTCATTAAGCACCGCCTCGACCAGATGCTCGGTCTCGGGCCGCGGGATGAGGACCGCGGGAGTGACGCGCAGCGCGAGGCCATAGAACTCCTGCTCACCGGTAATATATTGGATTGGTTCGTTGGCAAGTCGGCGCTGGATGAGTGCTTCGTAAGCGGACTGCTGGCCTTTCGTAAGTGCGCGGTCGGGGTCGGCGTGCAGCTCAACGCGCGAGATTCCCAGCGCGTGTATCAACAGATGAAGCGCATCGCGGGCGGAGTCGGCGCGCAGGTCGGGTGACGCGTCGAGCTGCTGCGTGGCGCGCGTCAGAGCTTTGCGTAGCGTCATAAATGCAGCGTTGTTGCTGGATGGCTTGAACAATGCGCAGGATGTTGCTGAGGGAAGATTGCCCCAACGCTCCTCATCGCTGCGGAATGATCTCGATGATATTCCCATCCGGATCGGTTACGGTCACGGTGTTGCCATCGATGAAATCGACGCCTTTTGCCTTCAGCAGTTCTCCCGACTTATGAATATCCGGCGATGTCATCAGAATGCTGGATTTGGCTCCGAGCCTGGCGGTGGGGACAATCTCGATCACCTCGCCGGAGTTGCCGGGCAGATAGAGAAAATCGCGCCCCTTGTCCCCGGTGTCTGGGGTGAACCCAAGCTTCGTGAGGTAGAAGTCGCGCGCGGCGGCCGGGTCCTGCATGGCGAGGGTGACGGCCATCATCTTGTCCGCGACACGGTCGGCACTGAGATGCTGGCCTGCGTCGAGGGTGTGCTTGGAGGTGGGCATGTACTGGGTGTACTCGATGTTCTGCGCGAAGTTGGGCTGCTTCGGCCCTTGCATGGTGAACAGCAGGTTGCCGGCACCGGCGGTACGCACGGCGAGAGGGGCAAGTCCCTCCGCAACGTAGTAGTCGTGCAGGGCGTTCAGGTCCGCGCCCTCGAAGCAGAGGTGCATGAAGCCGGTAGCAGTCTGCGCTGGGTTCTGCGCGCTGGCCGGGTAGAGCTCGATGAACTGCTTGTCGTTGAGCTTTACGAAGGACTGGGTGACGGTGCCGTCGGCCGCGGTGTTGGCGAAGGCCTGCTGGAAGCCGAGTTTGTTGTAGAAGGCGACCGATGCGGCGATGCTCTGCACGCGGATGGCGATGTGGGCGATACCGTTCATCGGCGGCGTCTTGGCCGGGGCCGCTTTAACGGTCGCCGGGGCAGGCGTTGGGGCGGGCGCGTTCTGGGCTGCGGCGTAGGGGTACAGACCAGCAGCCAGGGCGAACAGCGCGATACATTGGAGTGCGGCGCGAGCAGATGCATTCTTCGCTTGGGTCATCTTCCTTCTTCTCGGTACAGGCTTAGTCCCTCATATTTTACGCCTCAAGGATACGCTCTGGCCGGGAGGGTGACGACAGGGACAGCCACCGCGAGTCCTAGAGTAACAACAGGCTGGTATGATGGGTTTGCATGATGACAAAGGTACAGGTGCCTCTGGTGGCTGGCGGTAATGCGGTTGAGGGCAACGCGAGAAGCAGCTCCACTCCGGCGGTTGCGCTGCTTGTGGGCTGGTTGGTTCCCGGCGCGGGTCACCTGCTTCTGGGCAAGTGGGTTCGCGCGACTCTGCTGTTTGTTTCGATAGGGTGCATGTTCGCCATCGGCATAGCGCTGCAAGGCAAGATTTATTCCCCGAATGCGGGAGAGCCGCTCGACATGCTGGGCTTTGTGGGCGACCTTTGCTCAGGCCTGCTGTACCTGCTGGCGCGTCTGGTGGGATGGGGACAGGCCCCGGTGTTGACCGCGGTGGCGGACTATGGGACCAAGTTCATCGTGGTGGCCGGTCTGTTGAACATCGTCGCCGCGGTAGATGCGCACTCCCTGGCCAGCGGGAGGAAGCGCTCGTGACCCTCTCTCATTTCAGCACCGTGTTGCTGTTTTCGTTCTTCACCTCTATCGTCTTCGGAATCACGCAGCGGGCGGAGCCAAAGAGCATGGCGCGCTTCGGCGCGCTCTGCTTTGCGTTGTTCGTCGGCGGCACGATCGCTTCAAGCTGGGTGATGTGGCTGATCAAACACTGAGCGGTGAAATGCTCTTGTATGGGCTGTGGATGGTGCGGGTTGCAGTATGCCAGACGATGGATGTGACCACCGCCGCGCGCCTTCGGTTCCGCCCCAGCACCAAACACTCACCAAAGTGAATAGTCGTTGCGAGCGATTACCCAGAGCGCAATCAGCAGGTTCGCCGTAGCGTGCGCGGCAACGGCTTCGCCCAGCCTGCCGCGCAGCTTCGCGACCACTGCATAGAGCACCCCGGCCATTAATCCGGCAAACCACATTCGTCCGTGCAGCATGCAGAATGCCAGCGAACTGGTGAGCACGGCGAATAGACTCAGGCTGCGAAAGGGCACGCTCTCCACATCGGCCGAGATCAGCCTGCGCGCCATGTAGCCGCGAAAGGCGAGTTCCTCGGCAATTGGTACTGCAACCCCGGAGGCGATGGCCCGCAGTGCGATCCATGCGGCCCTCTGTCCTGCACTCAACTGCGCCAGGCCCGCGGCGATGCCGGTCGAAGCGCCCCCCCCGACGGTTGTGTCCCATCCGATCCACTGGTCAAGCGCAATCCAGAAGGAGAACACGACAATTCCAACAGCTGGCCCCAACCAGCCAAATCGCCAGTCCATTCGTAGGTACTGGCGGCGGTAGACGTAAAAGACCACAACAACCGCGATCGGACGCAGCGCGTACATCCATTCAAATCCGTTCGAGGCCGATTGGGCCAGAAATCCAGCGCCAAGGAACGCAAGCAAGGGCATGAGATAGACTGCGGCAACATTGCTCCCTGCCATGGTGCCCGCCGTGGCCTGTGGTGCGGAGGATTGCACACTCCCCAAAGCGTCGCTGGACTGACGAAACCAGGAGACGTTGTTTACCGTAAGAAGAAATCCCAACGCGACGCAATTGAACAGTATCCATCCGGCCTGGGAATGGAAGCCGCCCATCGCTACATTGCTATAGCCGGCAACCCCAATAGCGATGAGTGCGGTGATCCGCACCAGGTTGAGCAGCCAGGTCATCAGAAGCGAGATCGGAATCAGCAACATGGCCCGGCCAAGCCTCAACTCCCGGCGCGTATAAAGGATCCAGCCCACCGTTAGACTCAATATCAGGGCCAGCCCTTCGACCCCGGAGCATTGGTCAGCAATGACCACGAAAAATGCCTTGGTGCCAATCGTAAAATGCGCTGTATCCCGAAACACGTCCGGGTAGAAGAGGCCCAGTAGAAACTTCACTCCACGAAAAGTCGCTCCCTGCATCTTGTGTCCGAGCCAGGAATGGGGCCTGTCCCACAGCAGGATCAGAAGGCTGCGCGCCGCCATCATCAGCATGTCGCAGAGCGCCGCAATTCCCCATGCGTTGTCCAGGCTTCGTGCCAGGAGCAGAAGTTTCGGCAGCCCGATCAGTGCCTCCACAAGAGTCACGGGCACTAGCGCGAGCACTGCGCCCCATACGCACACCGCCCCATGCTCCAGGGCCGAACCCCGCGGCATAACAGGACTATTGAGAAATAACACATACTGAAAGAGCAAACTGGTCGCCGCGAACAGCGCCAGAGAGCAAAGGTGAAGCCCAGCCCAACCCATGCGCAGCGGTGGGACACTCCATCGCGTAGTCCTCAGCCTGTCTCGCCCGAAGAACAATAATGCAACAAAAAAGAATATCGTCGAAGTGGTGACGGTCCGCGCCTGCAACCAGCGAAAGGGGAGTGGGTTGATTGTGACGGGCAGCCCTTGGGACACCGGGACGGACTTGCCCTGCAACCAGGGATGGGGCAATGCCGTGGTCACAATACATTCGATCATGAGAATGCAGGCTAGCCACCAGCAACGCTGGTATACAGAGCGACCGAAAACCCCCGGCCACCCGTCCCTCGCGCTCATGGAAACCTCATCCGACAAGGATTGTATGTTTTCTTTACTGAAAATTGGACTCTGATCAGAGCCTGACGCGGCCACGGATGACCGCGATGACATCGCCTAGAAACGCAAGCGATCCCATACCCTTTGCAGCGCTAATCTCAGGAGTCCTCAACGCCGGCGACCGCTGAGAGAATGAGGGATCTGTGGCAATAACAACGATTGGCAGTGACGTAAGAAGATTGTGGAAAATCTTCATCAGAAATTCCTCCGTCCCTCCGGTAGCGTAGAACGTCGGCAGTAGACTCCAACAGCGAATAAAGTTGGCGGCATCGCTCCGGCGATGTCTTCTATGATTTCCTGTTACCCACCCCTTGCGAGTACAGGACCCTCATCTGCTAACGATTGTACGCCCGTTGATCGCAAACCCGTACCACGATCAGAGCTTGGTGCGGCCCCGTATCACTAGGATGATACCGCCCAGAAATGCAATCGCTCCCGTACCCATCGCCGGATCGATCTCGGGTACACCCCCTCCGCCGGGATCGGGCAGCCCCGCAAATGAGGAGTGTGTGGCGATGAGCGTAACTAGCAATACCGCTAGTATGCTGCGGAACCTCGTCATCATCAAACTCTCTCCCTGGGGCAAAATTGCGAAATGCCAGCAAGCTTTAATTTAGTCTTCTGCGGGATTCTACTCGGATGAGCTCTCTATGAATTCCCGCCACTCGTTCCGTGCAAAGAATGGAATCTTCATCCGGTGAAGATGTTGCGCTTAGGAACAAAGCACCCAACTGAGTGTCCCATATTGGATGCTGCCCGTCACACCCGAATCGCCAAAACAGCGCCATTAAATATTAAAGTAGCACCGCTTCCATCCCTGGCCCTGGATCACGGTGCCCGCCAGCGAATACTGATTCGGGCTACAGCGACTCCTCTTCAACTACAGCAAGAGACTAGCGAGTGCTCCTGCATAGGATTACTCTTCCAATCTCCTTTAGATTAGCAAAGTTTGGCAAGTCACGCAAAATAAATCAAGGGGGAGTGCCGGACAGAAAGTTACTTAAGTTTTAGAGCGAATGCTTCTCTCCACGCCTGTGCTAAACATGTTTAGGGGTTGGTGTGGGCGGAGCGGGAGGAGGTGGCTAGCTGCGGGGCCTTTGGATCGAAGTAGTTGCGGTCCCAGAGCGCGCGGTAGAACTGCCCGGTGAGCTGGGCAGCCTTGGGGCCGAAGGTGGGTCTGCCGCCTTCCAGAAAGACCACCGTGACGATTCGCCCGGTGGGGGTGTCCGCGTAGGAGGCGAACCAGCCGAGGCGAGTGCCGTTGTTGGAACAGGTTCCAGTCTTGCCGAGCACGGGGAACTCGCGGAAGGTCGCGCGTAGCGAACGCGCGGTACCGTAGTCGACGGCACCCTCCAGGCCGTCGCGCATCTCCGGAATCAGCGGTGCAATGTCGAGCATGCGCTTCACTTTGGGGACGAAGGAGGCGACTTCCTCGGGCAGCTGGGGGTGCTGAAGGTAGTACAGGGTGCCTCCGTTGGCAATGGCGGAGACCAGCGCGCCTAGCTGGAGCGGAGTCATGGAGATGCCTTCGCCGAAGGAACACATGCGACCGACGCCGCCCTCCGCCGCAGGCAGCTCTGTATCGGGATAGACGCCAAGCTGCTCACCGGCGATGTTGAATCCGGCCAGCTCACCCAGGCCGAACTCGTTAGCGTAATATTTGACGCGTTCAAAACCCATCATGCGCCCCAACGTCTCGAAGTAGGGATTGACCGAGTGCGCCAGGGCGGGAGTGAGGGTGAGGGTGTAATGGCCGCCCAGGTTCACCGGGGTGTCGCGCTTGATCAGTCCCTCATCGAGCGCCGCAAGCGTGACGGCCAGCTTGATGGTGGAGCAGGGCTCGGCACCGCTGGAGAGAGCCAGTTTCTGGTTGACCATGGCCAGGATACGTCCGTTCGTAGGGTCGATGGCCAGCACCGTGCCATTCATGTTGCCCAACGCCGAAACAGCCGCGGCGCGGACGTCCGGATCTTCGCCCTCTGTCCTGTCGCCCAGGGTGGGGTCGTCGGTGAAGGAACTGGCGTAAAAGCGCTCAGCGGGGACACGGCGGCGGCGGAGTGCCTGTAGAGCACGCGTACCGCTGACAGTGCGTATGCCGCTGCTGGATACACGACGAGCTGTGGTGGCGGTTTTCACGCTTGTGGTGCGGGCACGCGAAGCCACAGTCGAGACGCGGGTGGTGGTCCGCGCCGCCAAATGCGAACGCGTAACGGGCGTCTTCACGGCGACTCTGGGGGAAACGGCCCCCGACGTTCTGGACGTGGCAGTTCTGGACGCGATTGCACTGGACGGCCTGGCCTTGTGCGACGCTGCGGGCTTCGATGCAACGGTAGAGTGAGTGCGTCGGTCCGCGTCGGTTGGGTGGGAGAGTGCCACACACGTCATCGGAACGCTCAGAATCGCGAGTACAAAGCAGACCGTGATTCGAGTGTTGCCGAGGGACTGCAGAGCCATCAGGGGGCTTCTCCGTGGTTGATTGGCGCGTCCGTTCTTAGAGCGCTTGGTGCGCCGGCTTGTGCTTTCCTGCTTGCGTTCTCTTTCATTAAACCCGCCGTGGAAATAAAGATGCGTCCGGCGATTGCTCGCATCCCCTCCAGAACTGACCTGTACCATGCATTCGACGCTATATTCGACTTTCAGACCATCACTCGGAGGTGCTATGCAACTCCAATGGTTCACTCCCCTGCCTTCGAACCTGTCTCCTAATTCTACGGGAGGTTCGATCCAGATTGGAGGCCGCGCTGGCAAAAAACCTGGCCGTGGGGCAAACCGCCTCCCTTCATCGGCTCAATGGCTACGGCGCAGAAACGCAGGTATGTCGAGCTCGTCGCTCTCCGCCGGGCCTTCATGGGAGGCGTTTGCCCCGGCAAATAGATGCGGTTCACGCACGGACTCAGCCGATACATACTCTGACGACGCAGGCTGCGATCCGGTACGGTGAGTACTCCCGTTGAAGCTGTACTCGCGTGCTTGTGCCCCGTACCCATCTGCCTCGTCCTTTAATTCGGACTGCAGGCGGACGCGGGGGGAGCGGAAGAAATCGTCGTCGAAGACGGAGGCGGCGACGGGAACCAGCTCCGGTTCGAGGTGGGAGGCAGACGAGGAATCGAATTGGGGCTGCTCCTCTTGCTCCTCGACAAGTTGACTGGCGGCGCAAGCGAGAGCATCCGTTTCGGCATCGAATTCGGGTTCGGCTGCAAAGTCGGATTCGAGGGTTGCTCCGTTGTCGGGCTCGTAGCTCCAGGCAGTCGTTGTGGACGCCGTTGTGGAGGTGGATTGGGCGACGGCCTCGAATGTTGGCGTCATGACCGAAGTTTGGGGTGCGATCTCGTCCGGCTCCGTCGTGCCTGACTGCCAGGCCTCTTGAAGCTCGCTGGCAAAGCGCGGCGCGGCGTCCGCGTTGCGCCCGGAGAACCCTCGACCACGGATGGGCACCTCCACGTCAGACGACATCAGGGTGGATTCGGCCAACATGCGGGCGCGGCGTTCCGGCATCTCCTGGCGGAAGCCGGTGGCGATCACCGTGATCTTCACCTCGTCGCCCATGCGCTCGTCCTGCACCGCGCCGAAGATGATATTGCAGTCCTCGTGTGCCGCGTTCTGAATGATGGTGGAGGCCTCGTTCACCTCACTCAGCTTCAAATTGCTGGAGCCGGTGATGTTGATCAGGATGCCGCGCGCTCCGTCGATTGCGCCTGCCTCCAGAAGCGGTGAGGCCATCGCTGCCATCGCAGCGTCCATGGCGCGGTTGCTGCCAGAGCCGGTGGCCGTGCCCATCACCGCGTAGCCCATGCCCGCCATCGTGGTCTTTACATCGGCGAAGTCGCGGTTGATGATGCCCGTAATGGTGATGATGTCGGAGATGCCCTGCACGCCCTGGCGCAGCACGTCGTCGGCGATGCGGAAACTCTCGAAGAAGCCCGCGTCCTTGGCCACAGCGAGCAGCTTCTCGTTGGGGATCACAATCAGTGTGTCCACCGACTCAATCAGCTCCTGCATGCCGCGCTCCGCCTGCATCATGCGCCGTTTTCCCTCAAACGCAAAGGGCCGCGTAACCACCGCGACGGTAAGCGCGCCCATCTCGCTGGCCAAGCTGGCGATCACCGGAGCAGCACCCGTTCCAGTGCCCCCGCCCAGGCCGGCGGTGACGAAAACCATGTCAGCGCCCTCCAGCGCCTCGATGATCTTGCCGGAGTCTTCCAGTGCGGCGCGGCGTCCGATGTCCGGGTTCGCGCCCGCCCCAAGACCGCTGGTCAACTTGACGCCGAGTTGCAGCTTGATGGGCGCATTCGACAGCTGCAGCGCCTGCATGTCTGTGTTGGCGGAGATGAACTCGACACCCTCCACGCCCGCCGCGATCATGCGGTTGACGGCGTTGTTGCCGCCGCCGCCCACGCCAATCACCTTGATGCGCGCGCCGCGTGGTGCGTCGTCCAGATAGTGGATGCGGAGATCGTTTGAGTGTTCGGACATGGCTGTTACTCCCTGATTTTTTTTGGGCCTTCCATTCACCGCGCTCGTTGCGCTATGAGTGAGATCGAACTCTGCTGCGTCGACCTGGCCCCGTGGAACCTAGTCTGACACTACGAGGCAGCCGTTGGAACGCGCTTGTCTCCAAATGAACCACGCTTGGTACTTCTATTTTTATGCATTCGGAAATAACAAGACCATCCGCATTCCCACCCGGAATCGCAGCCCACTCCCACCAGGCGATCATACCGAGGGCCCGCGTATCGGTCTCAGTCGCTGCCCCGGCTTCGCAAGCCGTGTCTATACTTGTCGCGTCTCGAAGATCAGCATCTGCACCGATCCCGGCTCAGGCGAGAACACAGACACATCTGCCGCCGCAGCCTGCCCCTGCGGGCTCGCAAACGCCGCCTGAATTGCCGCCATGCTGTCAAAGTGCAGCATCGCAATCCGGTGAATCCCTGGATCTCCCGCGGGCGAACCCACCGCTCCCTGGCTCACCTCAAACTTCTTCAACCCAGGAATCTCCTGCGCCAGCGGAACATGCGTTTCAAAGTAGTATTTGTCGAAGGCTGCTGTGTCCTTCGGCGTCCTGTATATCACCACCAATCGTGCCATTCGCCTTCTCCTTGGAAACCGCTGCCCTACTATCCATCAAAAACGAGCAGCTGGCAACTAGCCCCTCGCGAACACGACCACACCGTTTGCCGGGATCACGACGCTGGCTGAAGCGGGCAGGCCGTGCATCGGAGGGCCGTCTGCACGTACGCCGCCGTCGTTGCCCACAACCTGCGGGTTTACCAGTACACCGTTGGCGTTGCAACTGTCGTAGGAGTCGCTGTTGAAGATTTCGACCCAGCGGCCAGCCGAGGGAAAGCCGAGTTGATAGTTCCACCAGGTCGACTCGTTCAACGTGGCGACAACGACCACATCGCGTCCCAAGCCCTGGACCCAGCGGTGCGAGGCGATGACGCGGTCGGAGTCCGAAGTATAGAAGACGTTGAGGCCCTCGCCGCGCAGCGCAGGCTGCGAGTTGCGCAGGTGCACCGCATCCTGGGTGAAGCGCAGGTGGTCGGCCATCGAGGGATCCACCGCGTGACTGCCAGCAGAAGCCAGCCCGCCCCACCAGATCAAGTGGTCCGGCGTCCGCGGGTCTGGGCACCACTGCTTATCCTCCAGGAACTCCTGCCCCATAAACATCTGCGGGATCCCCGGTGCCGTCAGCAACAACCCCGTCGCCACCCGCGACCTCGATCGCGCATACCAGCTCCGGTGATCTGCCCCATCCGCCAACACCGGAATCCGCGTCTGTTCGCCCAGCTTCACGATGTCGTGGTTCTCCACGCATGGAATCGTCTGCCACGCATGCGCGAAGCCGGCCGGCCACAGCGCCAACGCGATCCCGCTAATCTCCAGGTAAGCGCCCGCACCGCCGGCGGCCTGCCCCACCGCCGTGCGGATCGCCTCACGCAACCCGTCGTGCTGCACCGCGTCGCACCCCAGCCCGCCTGCATCCGTGCTGGTCACAATCAGCGGAGCAGGCGCGCCATACTCCCCCGGCCAGTACTCCGCGTTCTGCAGCACCCGCGGATTCGCCTGGCGGACTGCCGTCGTCCCCTCAGTGCAGAACTGCCATCCGCTCGCCCGGTTCAGCGCCAGCAGCATGCTGATCTCGTCATAGCGGAACCCATCCGCATGCAATTCCTTCACGTGGTACAGCGAGCTGTTATGCAGGAACCCCCGCACATCCGCATTCCACATCGCAAACGCCAGGCCACCCACAAATCCCTGGTCGGTAAAGTACAGACTTTGGTTGTTGTCGTAGTTTCCATCCGACCCGGCAGTCGAAGCCCGGTCCCAGAAATAGAGGCTGCAATCATCCCCATGCAGCAAGCCGCTTGGATCGACCGTCTTCGGTACTGTGTAAGTCTGTCCCCATCCGCCCGCGTGGTTGTGCACCACGTCGAACATCACCGCAATCCCATACACATGCAGCAGATCCACCATCACCTTCATCTGCGCATAGCCCGGCGTAATGTCCTTTAGCGTCATGGGCGCAAAGCCCTTCGCCGCCAGTAGCCGGTTGATCGTCGCCAGATACCTCGGCAGCGCTTCCGCATCGTAGACCGCATAATCGAGTTCCGGCGAAAACAGGTCCGAACCCTGGTACCCCAGCCCCGGATACCCCTGCGACGGTGAGTCCTCCATCTCGTACACCGGCAACGGCTGCACCACGTTGATGCCCAGCGCTGCCAGATATTCCACCTTCTCCACCACATCGAGGAAGGTCGAAGCGCGGCCCGGCGCGGACGGCGCGTAGGTCCCAATGTGGAGTTGGTAGATCACCATGTCGGCAAAGTCCGGAGTGCGGAAGCCGAGATCGTGCCAAGGATACGCACTGGCCAGTCGAATCACCGACGGACACAGCGGAAATGGCTGCTCCGCATCGTTGGCCAACTCCCGCGCATACGGATCGCGCTTCATGCCCTGCGATCCCTCGCCCACAACATAAAAGTTGTAAGCATCGCCGTCCGCAGCCTCCGCCACAAACCCACTCCAGTAGCCGTTGGCGTCCTTCTTCATCAGCAGATCGGCCGTCTGCCCCTCCCGCCTCACTCCGCCAAACACGCCGTTCACATACACCGCCCTCGCCCGTGGAGCCCACGCACGAAAGGTCGCACCGCCGCCCACCAGCCCCTGGTCCGACAACAACGTCGCGCCCATCGGTGTCCCCGCCGTACAGTGTGCCTGCGAGATCATGCCGCCTCCGCCCTCCTCACCCATCTTCGCATCCGCCGCTTCACCCTATTTATTGTTGACAATTTATCTGTCAGCCAACGCAGCACGGGTGATATTCTTTCGCCATTCAGAAATCGGGCCCCCTATGACACGTAGAGTCTCCTGCCTGCTCGTCGCTGCATTCCTCGCATCAGCTACATTTCTCCCATCTACACCATTGGATGCCGCCCGAGCGCAGGCCGTTCCGGTCGCATCCACCACTACCCGCAGTTGTCCCGCGCCTCCCGCAGTGCTCAAGCTGACCCAGCCCAACATCTTCAGCGATCAGCAGGAGCAGTGGCTCGGCGACGCCATGGCCGACATGATCGAGCGCGACTTCAAGCCGGTGCAGGACCCGGCAGAGAACGCGTATCTGGATCGAATCACCAAGCGCCTGCTCGCCGCGCTGCCCCACACCAACATCCAGTTCCGTGTGATTCTGGTCGATTCCTCGGATGTGAATGGCTTTTCCCTGGCCGGGGGACGCGTCTACCTGACGCGCAAGCTGGTTGCGAATGCCAAAAATGAGGACGAGGTCGCCTCGGTCATTGGCCACGAGATGGGCCACATCCTATCCCACCAGTTCGCCATCGAGACGACCGCGGACATGCAGCGATTGCTGGGCGTTACCAGTGTCACCGATAAGGCAGACATCTATGCCAAGTTTCAGCGGCTGATGGACGCATCGTTAAAGGACAAGCACCCCGGGCCCAGCGGCGACAGCGATGAGAAGCAGAATGAAGCCGACACGGTCTCGGTCTATGCCACAGCAGCGGCGGGTTATCGGCCACAGGCCTACAGCGAGTTCTGGAATCGCATGTTCTTCGTGGATGGCAAAGTGGGCGGTGCGCTCTCCGATTTCTTCGGCACCACCAAGCCGGAACAGAAGCGTCTGCGCTTAATTCTCGCGATGATCAACGCGCTGCCTGCGGGATGCGGCGCAGCGGTCAATAGCGACACACCGGAGTTTGAGAGCTGGCATACCCTGGTGGTGGCCAACCAGGCCGTCTCCGTAGCTTCCGACGTAAAGCCGGTGGCCGAAGTCGCCCTCAACCCGCCCCTGCGCATGGATCTCGACCGCCTGCGCTATAGCCGCGATGGCAATTACATTCTGGCGCAGGATGAGAGTTCCATCTCCGTGCTCTCGCGCGACCCGTACAAACAGCTCTTCCGCTTCGACGCGGAAAAGGCGCTGCCCGCAGAGTTCAGTCCAGACTCCCAGCGCATCGTCTTCCACACTCCCGGTTTGCATTCCGAGGAGTGGAGCATAAAGGAGCAGAAGCTGCTTGCGGCGCACGAACCCGTCACCAAGCAGGATTGCGTACAGACGAAAATTTCTCCAGACGGACGGACGCTGTTCTGCTTCTCCCTCCGCGAGGAGGACTTGATACTGCTGGATCTCACTCTGCTCGACGTCGCCAGCGGACAGGTTCTTCTCCAGAAGAAGGGAGTCTATACACTTTCCGAAAATGATCTGTACAAGTTGGCACTCGCAGAGAGATATTCCATCCCGGTGGATATCGTTCCATCGAGCTTTTCGGCGGACGGCAACGTTCTTCTGCTGGGAGCTTCCATATACAAAATCGCCTTCGACCTGCGCACGCGCACTCTCATACAACTCGGCTGGGGGATGAACAACATCATTACCGGGGCGTATGCGTTTCTTGGCAACGACAGGGTCTTTGGCACCGCTAACTATACAAAGGATACGGGTATCTTCAGTTTTCCTGACGGCAAACAACTGCAAACTATCCCCGTCGCGGCCAACGGACTTGAGTCGGTGAGCAGCGGGAACTATGTGCTGAGCTATGACGTCACCGACTACGCGGTAGGGCTGGCCGATCTCTCGGCTAGCAAGTTCATCCTGGCGTCGAAGGCGCCCTCCATGGATGTCTACGACGGTGTAGTGCTGAACGAAAACTCCGATGGCAGCGTGGTGCTCCACAAGATCGGGGACAACAGCGAGAACGACCAGTCAACGATGTTGCCGATCAGTCCACTTGGCCGGTCGCTGAGTGCTTCCATTTCGTCCGATGGCCGATACCTAGTCCTCAACACGCGCACGCGCGGCGGTGTCTGGGACCTGGAAAACGGAGAAAGGGACCTCCTCGCCAAGCACTTCAACTCCGCGGCCTTCGCACCGGACGACTCCGTCTATATCGATTTCCCCAAGGTCGGCAAGCAGGATCGCTCCATGGTCCACTTCACCTTTGTTCCCTTCACCGCTCGCCACTCACCTTTAAGATGGAAGACACCATGCGCCTCACCCACGGCATGTTCCAGGAGTGGAAACCGGCAGAAAAAGGAAAGAAGGGCGTCGAGCTCATCGTCCACGACATGAAGGATAATTCCATCCTGTGGCGTCGAACCTATGACGACGGCGAACCGGCCCATACCTACAACGATGTTCCCGGCCAGACCATCCTCGTCTTCCGAATCAAAACCAACTTTGCCAAGGCGCGCCTAAAGGAAAATGCCACGCTTGCATCCCAGGTCGCCGCCGTAAAGGACACCGACGCGGCCGGTGTCTTCCAGGTCATGGATGATCGAACCGGTAATGTTCTGCGTGAGGTCGTTCTGGAGGTCCCAATCAACTACGACGGACTCGACGGCATCAATGTGGTCGGCGACTCGCTCTACTTGACCAGTTCAGACAACCGAACCATGGTCTATTCCATGGCGACGGGTGCCCAGACACGACAGGTCTTTGGCGATGTCATCGCAGTGGACGCCGCCAGCGAACGAGTCTGCACCATCAACCGCAGTGACGAAGCCATCGTCTACGACGCCAAGGGGCTGGAGCTGGGACACTTCAACATGGGTAGCCCCATCCGCTTTGCAGCATTCAAAAGCAGCGGACAGGCAGGCGAAAAAACGGGGGCCGACCACCTCATCCTACTCACCGCAGATCAGAAAGTCCGCACTATGGAGATTACCCCCACCCCCGCCAAACCCTAATCCGCAGGGGTGCCCCCATCAATCCTCGGGTGCCCCATTCATGCAGCTTCATTGCATGAGTGGGGTGCTTGTCTTTATTCTTTGCTCGTCATTCT
>Ga0364860_10654_pt1 | contig 18090 bp, 8 predicted proteins | sample ExccelAu500001D4_FD_206916 | JGI IMG/M metagenome (GOLD analysis project Ga0364860, IMG submission 206916) | Enriched cells from Trout Bog Lake Hypolimnion, Wisconsin, USA - BchlTB.Aug20.5000.01 .D4 | ecosystem: Environmental > Aquatic > Freshwater > Lake > Hypolimnion/Profundal zone | place: USA... | reverse complement strand
TGCCAGCAGGGACACTACCAGAAAAGCAAGGAAAGGATTCAGCTTTGCCCAGGCAATCAGCAGAATCAACACAAGGATGCATAACAGTACTAGTATAAAAATCATAATAATGGGTACCAATATTACTCATTATTTTATGCCCATGAAACATTTAAAGGTATAAAATTAATAAAGGGGTACTAAATTTCAGATACACTCCAACCAGCTGATTTTATAATGAAGTATTCAGGGTTTTTCAGTTATGGCCAGTCTGAAGCCAATAGCATTATTTAGAAAATTTTTCACTTCCCCATATCGGCGTGTAACTCTTGCATTCCAACTGTTCAGCATCCAGCCCCCCCCTCTCAGCACTTTCCTGCTTCCTGTTGCAGGTCCGGATGGATTTACTTTTTGAATTTGCTGGTAGCTAGACTCAGCAAACCAGTCGCTGCACCATTCCATTACATTGCCACTCATATCGTAAATACCCAGGTCATTGGGTTGTTTCTGTCCAACCGGATGAGTGCTTTCACCAGCATTTTCCATAGTCCATGCAACATCATTATAATCATCACTACCTGAAAACTGATAATGGCTTTTAGCTATTTTTCCACCACTACAGGCATATTCCCATTCTGCTTCCGTAGGCAATCTAAACTTCAGTTTACTGAGGCTGTTCAGCTTATTAATAAAAGCAATGGCAGTATCATAAGACACTTCATCTACCGGGCAATTTTCACAATCTTTAAACATGCCCGGCCCATCATTCTCCATAATCAGCTTCCATTCATGATGTGTTACTTCAAACCTGCTGATATAATAAGAGTCCAGATTAATCAATACCGCAGGTTTTTCAGAATTAACACATTGTTCATGTGGATCACGCTGACATCCAATAGTATAATCTCCACCTTCCACAAATATCATATTAACTAAGATGCTGTCTACTATATTTTTTGCTTCCATTTCGAAGTCAGTTAAAATATATCCATGCTGTTGAAACAAATCATAAACAGCTGAATTTGACCTGCATTGTGCCGCTACATATTTAATTTGTTCGTACATTTCTTTTTTTGTAGCAGCCTTCGGATATAAATGAGCACCTGCTTTAAATAAAACCTGTAGATTTTTAATATCTCCTGCAATGGCTGCAATAGCAAGAGGCGACTCATATACCATTGGATTGTAAACCATTCTTTTACTAAAAGAATTCACTACATCCGATTTTGATTTACTGATAATAAAACTGGTTACAGTAGGGTCACATTTATTTTTAAGGGCATAACTTAAGAGTGTATACCCTTCAATTTTATAATTAGCAAAAGTACTATCCGCTATAAAAAATTTAAAATCATTAATTCTGTTTGTTTTTATAGCAATAGCCAGATTTTTACTGGATACTTTTTCATTGTTTTTAACATCAGAAAGGTATTTATAGGTAGCATTTACCGAATTCATTCCCTCTGCATTTAACCATTTCTCCAAATCTGTTTCATTAGCTTTGAGTACTGTTTTCGAATATTCATCTGCAATCTTTTGCCTGGCAGTTTTGAGTTGGTTAAAACTATTCTGAAAATTTTCCATCAGCAAAACTGTCTTTGTATCAAACCCCTTCGCTCCATTTACAATCAAAGCACTGTCTGCTGCTAAGTTTTTTTGAATTTCCCTGCAATTCAGAAAAAAGGACTTCACTTCACTTTCCCTTATGATATATGCCTTCATTAATTCATTTTTCTTCATCAAATATTGTCTTGCATAATCTATAACCGGAAAATCAAGTTTAATCTCCTTTCCCGGCAAACTATTACTCAAATCCAGTAACTGATCAAATACATTTCCCAACCCATCATCCATATGTACTTTATAGGAGGCTCGGGGTAACTGTATTTTCTTAACAGATCCTTTTTTAACTATTCCCATCAAAGAATCATTAAAATAAAACTTTACCGCCAGGCTTTGACTGGAATGAAGACTTATTATCCACTTTTCATCCCCGATGTTTTTAATCATCTCTTTCTTAAAATCCCAAAGTATATCAGCAACAATACCCGCTTTTGCAAATAACTGATGTTCCTGATTACGGCGAATAATCAGCACTATTGTTGATTTATCAATAGTTGCTTCCACCCCATTAATATCTACAGAAACTGAAGCAGGCGATTCCTTAATTATTTTACAGTGGAGTATTTTCTTTTGTGCGGTATAAATAACATCTTCCGCTAAAACAGCAGAAACTGTATCCTTCAAAAAGTGGGCAACCATTTGCCTACCTTCAGCATCATTAAAATTTATTTTAGAAAACACCAAATATTTTCCACTTCTATTAAATGCCAATTTTACTGAATTTGTAGAAACTGAAAATATCATCCCTCCCAAATCCAGGTCTTTATACTTGATTGCAACATTACTAATTTCAATTATTTTTGCATTCTTCTGACCCGATTCAAAATAAATCCTATCCTGTGCCTTTAAAGTTACCAACAGAAACAGCAAAGACATTGTACATATTATATGTTTACACATTATCTGAAATTTAATTCCGTCCACTTTCAATACAATAACCTTATCATTACTCTTTTAATTATTAATGGGTTTTGTTGAATCTGCCGCAACAGGTGTAAGTGCAGGAATCACAGTCTGCTCCAGATTAAATTCAGTATTCCAACCCGTACATTTAGGTGCATTTTTATCTGTAATCAATATTTTATATTTCGCCCCATATAAACTTTCAATATTATGTTCCATTGCAGAAAATTCTTTTGATTGCATTAGGTTATCCTGAAGAAAGAGTTTATAAAAATAAAATCCGGAGCCATTTTCTATTTTTACTCTTACAGAACCATTATTTTTATCAAAATCTGGTTTTTTCAGAATAGAAATAACTGCTTTTAAAGTATCATCTTTTGAAGAAACAGGTATTAAAGGGGTAGACAAAACCTGATCACAGGCATCTTTAACCAGTACATTGTACTTGCCCTCTGGCAGCTTTTGAAAACTGCCGTTTCTCCCTTTTTTAACCAACTCACCACTTACAGGAGTAATCAGAAAAGTAAGAGAATCCGGGTTACCACCTTTTGTCTCGATTTGAATACTACCAGCCGGACTATTAGCACAATTATCAGGATTCGAATTATACCCTGTAATTTCAAGCCTGGAAAACTGGTCTATCTTAACTGTGTTGGAACTAAAAAAATCTGATTTTATATTTGCATTCCCCACTAAAACGGTATAATCACCAGGTGCCATGTTATCCAGTACCACAGAAGATGTTGTGATAATCGTATCTTTTACTGATTCAGGACAGGTGTTGTTTAAATCTTCAAAGCAGGCAGTATCTTTTCTATCCTTACCAGCTATGACAATAATCCTGTACTTTTTAGTTTGTCCTTTTATAGATTTTATAGTTATTTTTCCGTTTGAAGCAGCAAAACAGGATGGGGTTGTAAATAGGTCATCTTTCTTTACAACCGGAGCTGGAGGAACAATTTCAAAAGCTTTCTCTGCCCATTCTGAAGTTAGCTCAGGGCTTATTATTCTATATCTCAAATAACATTTGGAAGTAACCTGCAATATTATTTTTAAAATATCTTTTTCGGGAGTAATTGTTAATTCCTCTTTACTGCTTTTTTCTCCCATAGAAAACCAATGATTACCATCTAAACTTCCCTGCCATTCCTCCAGAAGGCCATCTTTATTTAACACATTCATGTTGGATTTAAATGTAATAGTTTTTGTACCATCAAGATATTTTCCAGAAATTTCAAAAACCGGTGGAACAGGAACAGGTAATCCGAGCCGTATAGTTAAGGTTGCTGAATATTGGTTTTGCTCAGCATTAATAGTAATGGGTTGCTGTGTTACCCCATGCTTTAATGAAGCCAGGCTTATCCCATACCTGCTTATTTTATGTTTTGTATCTCCTTTTTTAAATTCACAAATATTACCTTTCTCATTTAGGTAGTTTTCCATTAAAAGTACAAAATCTTTTCCTGCATTCAAATCAACCTGAGTAGTCATCACTAAAGGGCCACCAAAAGTATTATTTTCTGAAAGCTGATAAATCTGAGCCTTATCTTTTACAGAAACAGAATAACACAAATTATTATTCAGGCCATGACTATCTGCCACAGAGTCCAGGTAAAATTTATATACCGGAGTCACTTTATTACCTAATAAATCTCCAAAAAAGCTGCCTAACTTGTTAAAAGTAAAAGATTTTAATTTTACTTCAACAGGCACTTTGGAAGCTAGCTGAGCATTTGCAGATATGAAAATTAAAAGAAAGGATAAAATAAGCAGAACTGTTTTTTTAAAGGGTTGCAGCTTCATAAAATACCAATTATTTTATACCGTATAAAATTAATAAATAATACTTGAAATTAGGCAAAAATTAATATAGAGATATTAATTTTTGCCTAATTTCAAGTCCTTATGAGAATATTAATGGAAGAAAGAAAATTATTCTGCCATGGCTGCCAGTGAAAGTGCAGCCATATCTCCAATACTTTCCCCTAATCCGGCTGGTACAATTTTACAAGCGCTGCTGGAATCAGGTATCGCTTCTGATTTGATAACTTCCATCATGGCAGGCTCGATTATGGATTGTGCCCTTCCGTAAATACTGCCCAGTATAATCAGTTCAGGATTCAGTATATCAATCAGCAAAGAAAGTCCCCTTCCTAAATAAAATGCAGATTCCCTGTAAATTGCCAATGCCAGCGGATCATTAAGGTAAGCTGCTTCTGCCACTATTTTGGCAGTCAGCAGTGGCAATTCTTCCATTGAGGTACAAAAAGAAACTTTCTGTCCCAATTGTAATTTCTCCCGCACTTTTATCTGTGCCAGCTGTGCAATACCACCTCCACTGCAAAATCCTTCAAAAGAACCAGATTTACCAAAACCAACGGGACCCATTTCAGCCAGCCTGATATGTCCCACTTCACCTGCAAGGTCGGTATTACCTGAATAAAGATTTCCATTCAGTATCAGCCCGGCTCCCATACCGGTTCCAAAAGTGAGAAAAATAAGATCCTGATAGCCTCTTCCCGCTCCGTATTTCCATTCCGCTACTGCACAGGCATTGGCATCATTTTGTAAAATGGTTTTTTTATGAAATCTGTTCTGTGTCATTTCCACAATGGGAATATTGTCCCAACCCGGCAAATTGGGTGGTGATAAAACAATACCCAGTTTACTGCTTAATGGTCCGCCACAACTAATGCCAATACCAGTAATGTCTTCTATAGTAAAACTGTTCTTTATCAGTAATTCCTCTGCATTGATAAACAACCATTCAATCATTTCAAAAACTGGTTTACTGGTGGGCAATACCAGTTTATCAGTAATCAGCATTTCTTCGTTATTAGTGGAGTATCCTAATATCACCGCCGATTTTGTTCCTCCTATATCAAACCCCAGATACATAAGCAGTTATTTTTGTAATGAAGTTACAATGCTTTGCTATTTATCTAAAATCCTATATTTTAGCTGCCTTTAACCATTTTAATCCTATGGCCAGAAATATTTTGATCGCTCCCTGTGGTAACCATTCCGTTTTGTTTAAAGATTCCTGGCTTAAGTATTCAAATGAAAAACAGTTTGATATTTGTTTGCTCTTTTATCATGAACAAATTGAACAGCCTCAATTATACAAAGGGGTTGATTTTTTCTTCCACCTGAAGCATTTCAAATATCATATGATATATGAATTGCTGACAGCACTTCATCCGGAATGGTTACAGCAATATGATTATTTCTATTTTCCGGATGATGATATTGAAATAGATACCCGCCGGATCAATACAATTTTCCAGTTAAGCCATGCCCATGATACCTGGATCAGCCAGGCATCCTTAACAGCAGACAGCCTCTGCAGCTGGCCTTTTTTTAAAACAAGAAAAGGATCTTTTTGCCGGTATGTGGGACAAATTGAAGTGATGGCTCCTTTATTCAACAGGGAAAGCCTGAAACAATGCCTGCCAACTTTCCAGTTAAATAAATCCAGTTGGGGACTGGATGCTGTATGGCCAAAAATATTACAGTACCCGGAAACAAAACTGGTGGTTTTTGATACTGTAACCATGAAACATTCCAGGAGAGTGGGAATGGGAGAATTATACCAGATCAAGGGCGTTGACCCTTATAAAGACTGGGAAGAAATTACCACAGCCTTTCAGGCTAAGAAAGAGAACATGCAGGAATATGGAAGACTCCAATTAGTAAATAAAGAACATCATTCTTTACTTTTTAAAAGAAATCAACTTCGCATTTTTATTGCCAGAAAAAAACAAGCTATACGCGACTATAATTTACTTTCCCGTATCAGCAATAAAAAATTATTCTCTTTTTTAAAACCACGCTAACTATTTTTCTTTTTTGAGAATTTCAAAATGCCTGCTGATACTATTCCCATTTTCATCTACAATGGTTACAGTATGCTTACCTGGCAGGGGATTAAAAGCCAGTTGATGAAAATGCGCAGTCGTACCAATAAAATCCTCATCCAGGTGCCAGTATATTTTTGCATTGCTGTTTTTATGGGTAGCAGAAAATACCACCCTCCCTTTTTCACCTGTTATTTCAACCGGTATATATATGCTGGCATCTTCATCCGGATAAATAAAATCCATCACACGGCCGGTCTCCATGCTGCAATTGCTTTTAAAAGCGGGTAATTCCTTATAATCGGGATGCTTTTGTTTATAATAATATTCTATGGTAGGTGGCAGTACAAACCAGGACCGGCGCTGCATATCCATGGGGGATTCGCAACTTTCATTTACCCGGTAAGTACCAGTTTTATCTAATTGTACTTTACGGCAATAAGGGCAGTTCAGGGCATTTTTGGCTTGCATACTTACTAAAACAGTATCTGTGGCCACACAATCTGTTGTTGCTTTAAAACCAGAAAAATGGCAGACAGGCATATAGGTAAACCCAAATGCCGGGGGATCAAACCAGGGGGATACGGGCAATACCCTGAAAATATCAAAGAGTACCGGTGCAGCTGTACTGATACCTGTTAATTCCGGCCTGCCCTCTCCGGTGGCATTGCCTATCCAGACGAGTACACAATATTTTGGAGTGAAGCCAATAGCCCATCCGTCCCGGAAACCAAAGCTGGTGCCTGTTTTCCAGGCAACCCGCTGGGAAGAATTAAATAAATTCCATAGGCCTTCTTCTCCCGGGCGCATCACTTCATTCATAGCATTGAAAGTTTGCCAGAGAGAGGGATAATCAAATAATGGAAAAGCCGGTGAAAGCTTTTTACTGTTCCCTGTATTAAAATTTTTTCCCGGCAGATAAGAAGGCTCGTACCAATCGGCATTATTCCACTCTCCTTTATTTTTTTGCTGGTGATTATACATACGAGCCATACTGCTGTAAACCCCTGCCATCTCAAAAGGATTGATTTCACAACCACCTAAAATCAGGCTCATGCCATAAAAATCTGCGGGGTTATTTAAAGTGGTAAAACCACATTGTTTCAGTACATCATAAAATCGCTGGTATTTAAACTGCTGCAGCATTTTAACAGCTGGTATATTCAGGCTTCTGGCCAGGGCACGGTGGGCAGGTACTGCCCCATCATAACCCAGGTCAAAATTCTGCGGGGTGTACCCTCCTATCTGTGTGGGAATATCCGGTATTAACTGGCCGGGCAGCAGGCTGCCTTCAGATAATAGGGAAGCATACAATAAAGGTTTTAAAGTACTGCCCGGACTTCTTTGCGAAGCCAGTATATCTACATTGCTTTCTGATGTTGTATCAGCAGCATTGTAAATATTACCCACATAAGACAAAACATGCCCCGTTTCAATATCCAGTACCAGGGCTGCTGCGTTTTTTATCAGGTTCCCTTTTAACCGGTTATAATGCATTTCCAGAATAGCATTTACCTGCTTTTGTAAATTTCCATCAAGGGTAGTTTCAATGGCTGTTGATAATTGTGAATCGCTTTCCTTTAATAAGGGATATTCTTTTTTAAACCTGTTCAGTAAATGAGGGGCCCATTGGGGTAAAGCCTGTGGCTCACCAGGTAATGGTTCCAGTTTTGCCAGTGAGCAGGTACCTGGATCTATTTTTTTTAGCGCTTGCAGCTTATCCAGCAGTTCATTTCTTTTTCTTAACAATACAGCCCTGTTTTTACCGGGATGTACCAGGGAGGGGGCATTGGGCAAGACTGCCAGTGCAGCCATTTCTCCCCAGGAAAGCATGGATGCCGGCCTGCCGAAATAGCGCCATACCGCTGCATCCAGTCCCACCACATTACTCCCAAAAGGTGCATTGGAAGCGTAAAGTGCCAGGATGGACCGTTTACTGTAACTGCATTCGAGCCGCACCGCCAGCAAACTTTCCGTTAGCTTATGCCAAATTGTGCGTTTATTATTTTGTTTATACAGGCGTATGACCTGCATGGTAAGGGTACTGCCCCCACTGATGGTTTTATGATTACTGAAATTTTGTTTGATGGCTCTGCAAATGGCAACAGGGTCAATACCCGGATGATAGTAAAAACGTTTATCCTCAAAAGTGGTAATACAATCTGAAAATTTCTCCGGTACATTTTTATTATAGGGAAAACGCCATTGCCCATCTGCTGCAATAGCTGCATTCAACAGGTTGCCGTCTTTATCGGAAATAACAAAACTAGTAGGACTGGTAAACAGTTTCTCGGGCAAAGAAAACCAGAACAGGAGCAATATCAGGGCAGTGATTGCCATACTGATTTTGCTCCTGTTAGTCAGATGCTTCAGGTAAAATACCACCCTGGTTATAAATGTCTTTACCAAACTGATTATTCTGTAATTTCTACCCATTTACCATTAATTCCTCCACTCACAGCATTATTGTACATGGCTTCACAATATACACCCGGCCAGTAATATTTACCGGTATAGGCGGCATTCAACTGTACAAAATATGTAAGTGTTTCCCCTGCTTTCATATTGAAAAAATGATATACCCTGTCGTCCCGGATATCCATATACTCACTGGCAGATGATTTAAAAGCACCCTCACTGTTAAATAAGCGTGTATTTAATATTTCCCATCCACTGGGGAATATCTGGGTCAGGGCCATCTGGTTATAGGCCCCTCTGGAACCCGGGTTTTTAATGGTTATTTTAGCTACAAAATCAGTCCCTTGTTTTATCTTACTTACATCAATCAGTTCCCCTTTTATATTGCTGTACACAGCACTTACCTGCAGTACAGCAGGGTTATTGACAATTGGTACTGACTGGCTTACCAGTGGTTTACCCTGATTGATAATCCTGGCATATAATACAGCGCTTCCATTGTTTTTGAGCTGGATATCTGCCTTACCGTTTTGCCAGGCAACAGCAGATTGGGCAAAAGTATTGGCACTGCTTACATTGATATTTTGCGCACCAGCTTTACCACTGGCTTCAATTTTAGTATTGCCTTTATTAAATCCACTGAAACGGGCAATGGCAATCAGGCTGTAAGCAGTAGTCTGGGTACTGAACCATGTCTCACCAGATAACCTTGCCGCTATATTTTTCACCAACGGTTCTGCTTCAGCCCTGCGGTTCATAATTACCAATGTTTCCAATGCCATGGCCTGGTCGCGCAGGTCGCTTCCATAGCTCATACCCCAGGTAACCCTTACCGGGAAATTGGTAGAAAGCCCGGTAATCATTTGCATGGCCACCTGCGGTTGCCCTGCCAGCTGATAGGCTGCCGCCAGCCTCCATTTGGCTTCAGGAGTCAGGAACTTAAATTCTTTTAACCGGTTCATGGCCCCTATCTCCGGAGCTTTTGCCAATGCTAACAGGAATAAACGGTAAGCTTGTGACAGATCAGTTCCATACCAGGGTGCAGAAGTTACATTCCATGCCAGTGCTTTGGCTTTTTCATATCCCCTCCATTGCTGTAATAATGCTGAAGGTACTGAATACCCCCTTGCGGTAGCTTCCAGTAAAAAATGCCCGGCATAGTTAGTACCCCATTCATCACTTTTACCCCCGTCCTGCCAATAACTGAATCCCCCGTCTGATTGCTGAAAGTCTTGTATTTTCTGTATCGCTGCCTTGATGTTTTTCTCAACTGATGCTTTCCGCTGTTCAGTCAGGTCTATCATATCATTCAATACCAGCTGCGGGAAAGCTGCAGAAGTAGTTTGTTCAATGCATCCATAAGGATATTGAATCAGGTAATCCAGCCTTTTCTGCAGGTTAATGCCCGGAATATTTGACAGTTCCACCACCGCTTTACTACCAGCTATTTCACCAATAGCAGTAATGGAACCGGTATAATTCTGTCCGGGTTGTAAAGTAATTTCCGTAACCTGAGTAATTGGCGGATTGGGATTTCTGATATCCAGTTCCACTTCCGTAACAGATTGTTCCTTTCCAGCTGCGGCAGTGAGTTTTATTTTTCCAATCCCTGTTCCGGCTTTTACTTTTCCGCTTAAATAAACAGTTTGCTCTCCGGCGCCATTAAAACTAAGTTCCGGTGATCCTGTAATCTCTAATAAAGCAGAGGACTGTGCAGAAAGCTTCACTGTTTTGATGGCATTGTCAGTTGCAAAGACAGTTACAGGAATTCTGAATTCCTCACCCGGTCCCAATACTCTTGGTACCGTTGCCAATAGCATCACCGGCTTCTTGACAGCAACCGATTTCTCTGCAAACCCATATGCCCCGTTTTCAGCTGCAATCACCATGGCCCTTACACTACCCATATACGGAGGCAGCATAAAATGATGGGTATGGCTGCTGCCATTGGATTTAAAGGGCCCCAGAAAACTTACCACAGGTTTAAAGCGGTTTGCTTTTCTGGTTTTGGATGAAAGTTCTCCTTCTGCATCACCTCCAATGGTCAAAATACGTTCCAGTTCACCTCCCCATGCACCAATCACATAATCATAAATATCCCAGCTCTTAACACCCAATGCTTCTTTGGCATAAAAAGCATCATAAGGATTGGGGGTTTTAAAATGGGTAAGGTCCAGCAAACCTTCATCAACAATGGCAATGACATAATTAAAAGGTTTTCCATTTTCTTCTGACACAGTTACTGCTGTGCTTTGTTCCGGTTTAATAACATCTGCCATTTTAATCACCGGATTCAGAATATTGTTTTTATCCTCCACCAGTACCGGCAATACCCCATACATCCGAATGGGCAGATCGTTAACTGTTTGGGCATGAGGTTGAATCAGGCTAACATTTACATATACATTCGGACTCATTTCTTTTTCTGCCTTAAAGCTGAATTTTGTTTCTCCCTGATTGGTGTGGATCCAGAATGTTTTCAATACTTTGGTTCCTGTTTCTATACTGATCAGTGCTTTCCCGTTTTTGCCGGAAGGAATGGTTAATTTCACTTCATCCCCAACCTGGTATTTGGCTTTATCTGCAGTAAAACTAAGCATCGCCGCAGCGCTGGCATTATTATCGTCTTTACGGGTTTGCCAGCTGTCATCATCCACATAAAAAACTTTACCGGTTTTATGACCACTGCGCAAATCCTTTACCAATATCAGGTAACGCCCATAATCAGACTGTTTAAACTGGTAATCAAAAGTCCCCTTACCATTATTCAGTTTTACTGTTTGCTTTTTTATCAGTTTATTGTATTCTTCATCTGTATAATTACTGATTTCTCCCCCGCTGTTATCCCACCACCAGCGCCATTGCACTTTATACAGCTCAATTTCAGTTTCACCTACACCACTGATTAGCTGTCCTGCTGTATTCACATCCACAATATTAAACATTTGAGGCTTACCACTTAATATATAGCCCCAGGGACCATTTACTTCCGGTATTTTAATACCGGCATAGGAGGTATACGGATGATAAGGCATGGTTGTATTGTCAATACTGAAAGCACCGCCGGGTTCAAATACTTTAACGGTCATATTGGCCAGTAACATACCCGGAGCATCTTCACCGGCATCGAAAGATGGGTTTACAATAGCAGTACCTGTTGCACTCAGGCTGCCATCGAATATTGTTTTGGATAGTGGTGTAAAAGATGCAGCAGGATTATCAAAACTGTAATCCTTAAAACCATCAAAATTAGTTGTCTTTTTATACAACTGTACATCTACCCTGGCTTTTAAACTCTGTGCAGTGGCACCAAATAACCATTTTGCAGATAATATTCCATTGGTATTAGCCCCTTTGCCTAAGGCGGTCAGGCCGCCAAAATTCAAATCAATTTTTAAGCGGTTGGGCATTACGGTTTCAATCTTCAACCTTTTTTCAAAAACTGCACCTCCTAGCTTAACCCTGCAAATCCAGTTACCGGTAGGTGCTGCAGCATCCGTGGCAGTGCGGAATATATTAAAGCCATCTGCATTATTTTTCACCACCATTCTTTTATACAATTGGCCCTTTGGTGAAATCAGCTGCATTTCCACCGGATGGTCTGGCGGTAATTTCTTATCCTTATCCTCAATAATACAACCCAGAAAAAGACTATCGCCCGGGCGCCATACACCTCTTTCCCCGAAAATATATCCTTTAATACCACTTTTAACATCCACCCCATCCACTTCAAAGCGGGATAAAGGCAATGAACTGCCATCATCCAGTTTCAGATAGCTTTTTTCATTCCCTTTTTTGGCTACCAATAGATAAGGCTTACGTTTCAGTTCAAGTAAAGCAGTACCATCACTACCTGTTTTGCCGGTACCAACAATTTGCTGCTGATAATCCAGCACCTGTAACTCTACATCAGCCAGGTTCTCTGTATTGATCAGGTTATTGGCAATAACCAGCAATTGGTTTTCATTTCCTTTTTTGGCAGTCAGTCCGATATTAGATGCCAGTATATTCCTGAATGCAAATTTTTCCCTGTTATAAAAAGATTTGGAACAGGGATCATTTCTTTTCTCCCAATTATATCCAAAAGGGTAATAACTATCATACCGTTGCCAGAAATCCTCAAAATCATCCAGTTTATGATCAGTTTGGTCATTATCATAATCGTCTTCCTCTTCTCCTTCTGTTTTAGCATTGGCAATCCCCCCAGAACAGGGATATAAGGAATATTCAGGCCGGAATCCAATACTTACTCTGTAAATGGCGCCTGGTTCTGTTTTGATATACTGGTCCAGGTCCAGTGAAAACTTATTCCGCTTGTGCAGGTTGAGCGATTTATCGTCATCCAGTTTCAGGGTGGCCTGTACCATTGGCCGTGAAACACGTCTCAGTTCTTCCCCCCCATCCAGGTTATTATATTGTAAAAACTGGGGAATATTGTTTTCATAAATCCTGATCACCGATACATCAATCGCTTTCAGGTTTACTGATTCAAAGGGCAGCACAATTTTACCTCCGCTTCCCGGTAATATCACTCCTCTGCCATGTATTTTAACTTCAGGCAGATTGTTTTCAAAAAACAAATTCCCTGTATATGATTTTTTGAGTTTATCGCCCCAGGTATTTTCAATTCCCTCATGTACAGCAATATTGAAGGCCCCATCCAGCTTGGTACCAGTATATACTTTTACTTCATTACCATTAATGGAATAACTGATATCTTCCTGGTTACTGACCGCAATCAATCCGTTTAATTGCTGATTGCTGGCAACAGGGTCACTGAACTGAACGGATATATATTGTGCGGGGTCCTGAACGGCACGCAGATCCAACACTTTAAAATCTCCGATTGCAGGAATGAGCAGTTCTTTGCTATCCTTATTACTGATATGCAATGGGGCTCCATCCCATTCCAGTTTCAGCAAGCTTTCAGCATTTTTTCTTTGAATACCATCAATCACAAAACCATGTGTCCTGGCGGTTTCATTATGCTGCCATTTTATGGAAAGTATCGCATTGTTCAGGGAAGCTTTTAATATTTTTTCCACTTCACGGGAATCTTCCACATCTGCTGTTTTAATTTCACCGCTGAAAGACATGGTTTCTTTACCCGCACTTCTGATACCATTGTCTGTAACGAGGAAAGAAGGTTTGGCAGTGGCTACATTAAACCTAAAGGTTTTGAATTTAGCCGGTACATGGGTTACTTTATCCAGTTTAAAGGATACTTCATATAATTCATCCGGATGTAAATCCTTTTCCGGTTTAAACTCAATAGTCCTGGCATCCACCCAATAAGCTTTACCTTCCACAGAAGGAGAGAACGTAAATAAAGCTTCTTTAATGTTTTCATTGACACTATGCATAGTGTTATCATCTGCTGCCAGCTGTATCCGGATGGTATTTCTTTTGGAAATAACACCTGCAGTATATCCGTCTACGTATTTACTGAATCCGGGGTCTACATAAATAATTCTTCTTTTGTGTTTACAGGAGGGGGCAATCATCAGTATTAACAGGATTAAACAGCTTACCCTGCTGAAAGTCCTGGAAAGAATCGATAGCATAGAGATTAGTTTAAAATTCCGGAGTTTGGATTTCTAAACTAAATATAGCAATTTAATTGTAATATGATCAGAAGCCTGAAAGGGATAATAGAAATTATCCCTTTTTTTAACCTATCGATTGTCTGCAATTAACGATTACTTGCGCTGATTGGCTTCAATCAGTTTGAAAAAATGTGTCATATTGCTTTCATTATCATCATATAACAGTAGTTTTTTGTCTCTGGAATACAGAAAAATGGATGGGTACTTTCTGGGTGTAAATTTCTTAATAAATTCATCATTAACATCCTGCAGCATCAATACATTTCCAGACTTCATCAGATCAGGAGCATTGTCTTTCAGGAATGCATGTATTGTTTTTTCAGAATCCATTGAAATCAGATATACTGCCGTTTTATTCAAATCCTTACTATGAAGGTTCGCCTGTTGTAATGCATGTTTACAATGATCGCAGGTAGCATCAAAAAAAATAAAGAATAATAATTTTCCTTTTACAAGTTGCTTATCAGTAAAAGCCTTTTTATTCATTTGATAAAAAGTAAACGCCGGCACTTTCGGTGCAGGCACCTGTGCTTTTGCAGACAAAACCGGGAAAAGGTTTATCAAAGTGATCAATATTAAAACTTTACGGATAAGCATCTTTCAGTTTATTTTTTCCAAATACTATTCAGGTTGTTCCATTCTAATTTATCTATTATATAACCTGCAGGTGTTTTTAGTTGAATATGGTTAAAGGGCTGATTGGGAAAAAAGATCTCAGTCATTGCAGTAAGTCCCTTATCAGCAAATAATTCAACCGAAGCCTTATCAAAAATCAGGGTAATATCAAGCCCGTCTTTTTCAGCAATCCTGGGAGCAATGGCTTTTCCTCCAAAACTTTTTTCAAAATCAGTTTTACCGGAATGGGTACGGTCTGTATAATACTGATGCTGGTCCTGGTCATAACCAATCACTACATTTTCCCCTGCATCATTAGATAAAATGATAGAAAAACTGGTTAATGTCTTAGCAGAGAATGATAACCTGCCGGGAGAAGAAAACCCGCCAATTTTTTGGTTCAGATCCAGCTGGTCAGCTTTTACATTTTCAAGAGCAAGTTTTTTATCATTCAATATTTCTAATTCTCTAACCGACTTAGCTGTGAGATAATAGTCATTCTTCAGTTTCAGTATACTGATCTCTCTGGGAACAGTAGTGGCACCTCTCCAGTTTTCAGTAGGCACTACTCCTGCATATAGCCAGTTACTCATCCAGCCTAAAGAAATCACTCTTTTACCGGTATTGGACCAGGTTACCCCTGCATAATTATCCATGCCGTAATCCATCCACTTGGTAGATTTCTGGTCAGTAACAAACTGATGTCCATCAAATTTACCTGTAAAATACTGGGTACCTGACCCACCATTGGGAGCCCCCGGATTCATACTCACCGTTAACACCCATATTGATTTACCATTATATTCCAGTTGAAAAAGATCCGGACATTCCCATACCCCGCCATGGCTACCCAATTCTTTTCCAAATTCAGATTCCTTTACCCATTCTTTCAAATTTTTTGAAGCATAAAATGTAACATGATCCTGTGTTGCCAGTGTCATGATCCATTTTTTACCTGCTTCATACCAGGTTACTTTAGGGTCTCTGAAATCCCGGATTCCTGGGTTTTTCACTACCGGATTATTTGCATATTTTGTCCAGGTTTTTCCTTCATCCAGACTATAGGCAATACTTTGATTTTGGAAATCATTTCTCCCTGCCTGTTCTCCTTTTGCATTATGACTGGTAAATATAGCAACCAGTGGTACTTGTCCGTTTTTACCAAAACCGGATGTATTATGAATATCTGCAACTGCACTTCCTGAAAATATAAAACCCAAACTATCCGGATATAAAGCAATGGGTTCCTGATTCCAATGTACCAGATCCTTACTGGTAGCATGGCCCCAATGCATCGGTCCCCAATGAGATGCATCCGGAAAATACTGATAACACAAATGATAAACACCTTTATAAAATACCATCCCATTTGGGTCATTCATCCAGTGGGCTACTGGTGAAAAATGTACCTGTGGCCTGTAAGGATCCTGATAAGTTGCCTGTGCTTTTACATTTGAGCTATAAATAATTACCATCAGTATAGCCAAGACTAAGCCTACCTTATTTCTCTTCATATAACTAATTTGTCGTTGTGAGTAATTTCTGAAAAACAGCATGAAATAAACACTAAAGCGTAAAATATGAAAATAAAGATTAAAGGATTCATATTAAAACAAAATTGTTTTATTTCACTGGATTTAACCCTGTAAATCAAATGGTATACACCATGAATAGTTAAGGCCATTTGATTCAGGATTCCAGTTAACAATAAAATCTATCCCATTTTACTTTTATTGAATATTTTATGTTGCAATCAGTTGAAAATAAGATTATAAAGTGCAGGCATTTTTTATGCCTGCACTTTATAAAATTCATACTACTACCATCCCGGATTTTGCTGATACACTCCTTTACTGAAATTAATCTGATTTTGAGAAATAGGCAGGTATTCATCCCTGTGAGGGGTAAATGAAGCGCCTACCAGATGTGGGGTACGGGTTGCTTCCACAGCAAAATAGCTGTTTAGGTAAGAACCTGCAATTCCCCATCTTACCAGGTCAAAATAACGGTAACCTTCCATGGCGAATTCCAGCCGGCGTTCAAATTGCAATGCCTGTAAAGCATATGCCTGAGTCCAGCTGCAATTCACACCATCCTGATAAGTTCCAATTTTATAATTGGAAGTAGGTCTGCCATTAGCCATTACCAGTAGTGATGTACTATTAGCTGCACGTTGCCTGATTTGATTGATCAGTGGCAATGCTTTAGCCTGTTGTCCTATCTGAATTAAAGCTTCTGCTTTCCATAACAGCACTTCAGCATAGCGTATAATGGGCCAGTTTTTAGAACTGGACATAAATGGTGCAAAACGTGTAAAACTTGGATCCCTGTAATTCACTACTTCTTTCAGACTCAAATTATAACCATAGGATTGAGGCTGGCGAGCCCATGAACCATCATATAGTAAATCTGTCTGGTATTTATAAGGGTGACCAGGTAAAGCACAGGTATGGTCCAGGCGTGGATCAAATGTATTGGTTTGAAAATCATTAGAAGGTACTACATCATTATTATTAAACGTTGCAAACATAGGCAGGCCGTTTGCATCTGTTTTATAGGCATTGATCAGGTTATTGCTGGGAACATGGAAACCGCAACAGCCATATTGTACATTCATGGGATAATCCAGACAATGACCGGCATCTAAGCGACCCTGCACCGTTCCATCATTATTGGAATACTGAATAGAAAAAACTGACTCAGCATTGTTTCTGAACTGGGGTAAAAAATTGTCAGCTACATCCGGCATCAGACTATATACGTTAGAATTAATAACACTATCGCACAAAGTATTTACCCTGTTCATTTTGGTCTGGTCAATCCCTGTAACACTATAAGTGGCATCTTGAGTATACGCATGATAAATCAATGCTTTAGCCAGATAAGCCTGAGCAGCCCCTTTGGTTGCTCTGCCCAGATCGGATTGGGTAACCGGCAGGTTGGCTTCTGCAAATCCAAAATCATTTTCAATATTGGTCCATAACTGGTCGCTGGTCAATGCAGTATTGGAGATATTTCCATAATTCGCTTTTGCGATTGTTTCATCTATCCAGGGGATACGATTAAACATAATTTTCAACAGAAAATAG
>Ga0364860_10647_pt1 | contig 18111 bp, 18 predicted proteins | sample ExccelAu500001D4_FD_206916 | JGI IMG/M metagenome (GOLD analysis project Ga0364860, IMG submission 206916) | Enriched cells from Trout Bog Lake Hypolimnion, Wisconsin, USA - BchlTB.Aug20.5000.01 .D4 | ecosystem: Environmental > Aquatic > Freshwater > Lake > Hypolimnion/Profundal zone | place: USA... | reverse complement strand
CAAGAATTTCTCGCTACACCAAAAAAAACGCTGTGGTAAAAAAACAAGCGAGAAACGAAGGTATGCTTAATAAATGCCAGCGAAATGCTTAGTTGCACATCAAAGTGAGGAGGGGAGTTCGAATATCTTTTTTGTCGGGGTTTACTACAGAGGACAAATAACCTGGAAAAATGTGAAAGCAGAGCGGTGGAGAACCCAAATTGACAGACTGTTCATCGGCGCCTGTTTGCCTTACGGTTGCCAATCAACATATGAATGATGCACCTTGTCGTGGGCTTTTTGTAATTCACCGCTGAGTGCAGCAGCTCTTATTGCTTTACTGATAGCTTGATTGACAAAATCACCTCGTTTACTGCAGGGCATAAAGAACATATCAGGATAATCATTAAAATAGGCTCGCTGGATATTATTAAGATGAAGCTTTTTAATTTCGTAATCCGCTTCTTCTTGCGCCCATAAAACCGCGTCTATACGACCCGCATTGAGCTTTTTCATTGACAACTCAAGATCAACCACGGTCTGGACCGGAAAGCCCCAATCGACCGGAGGCGCTTCAATGTTCAACGTATTAACTGCACGCGGATCGGACATATCCAACTTACTAATGGGTCTCTTTTTATTGCTGTAGAGGACAAAAGTCACCTTTCCCAACGATTCATGGGAAAATTGCGTGGGCAGTGTCGATTCTTGTGCATCACTTAATTTCATTGTCGGCATACCAAAATCCGCGCGCCGGTTATTGATATCCGAATAAATTCTTTTTACTGGCTCAATGGTGATGCTGATCTTGCCCTCAGGATAAAACTTATTAATTACCTTGATCAACTCAACAAATGGCCCTTGATCATCCCGTTCTAGTAATGAGGGCAAGAAGACGGCAACACCCCGCAGATTCGGATCAGTGTTCAGAGGCACATTATCCGGCGGAGCGTTGACATCACAAGCGCGTGATGGGTTCAATATAAGTAGTAAAGGTAATAAGCCAAATAAGAAAAACTGTTTCGTCATTGTCTATACCCTTGCAAAAACTAACCATCGCCAATGAAATATTTACATCGTATTGTCACACCCTGACAAACGTAAGATATCCTAGAGAGGGCGGATATTATCGTTTTCAATATTAATTGTTTTGCTTGTGAATTCGATTTTGCTGCTTTTCTCGTTGTTCGCGATTTCGTTGTCTTGCTTCAGCCCGTTCGTTTTCTTGCCTTTGGTACTTTCGAATTCTGGCTTCTTTTTTGATTTTTGCAAGGATAAAAAGCCAGATCACTGCAAGTATGACAGCACCAATTGCATAGGGTTTGTAGTGCGCAATGATTTGATTAACGGCTTCAGTTGGTTGGATAGGTTGCATGAGTATATGTGATAGGTTCGTATGGTTGGAATTTTATGTAATGACTAAGTTGTCTCAACTTGAAGTTGATCAAATTTCGGGTGGAATTATTCCTTTTGTATTAATTTTTCTTATGCTGGTTCTGCTGCTAGGCTAGCTACTCTGTATATACTTAACAAGTAAAAATTATTAACAATCATCCCTTGATACAAATAAGGGATGATTAAAAAATAGATTAGGGTAAAAAATGAATATATTTTCTGAAATAGATAAGTTTTTTTAATAATGTTAGCTGGTTTTTTAACCGGTGCCATTGGAGCTCTTTTTTATATTTATCATTTTGGTACGCCCTAATAAAATAGCGTTATTGAATAAATCAATTTTTAATGTTTATAATAACTTCACTGTTTCGGGCAATTGTTCCGCTGTCACGTGTACCCGTAAAATAGCATTATGGCGGCGCCTCACGACGTAAAGCTTACAGGAAAATCGAAGCTCAAAAAAACGTCTGTTGGAATCAGGCGTCCCAAAGAGAGAGATTTTAGATTTTTTACAGTGCTGCCGTTTGCGGTGTAAAAAGCCCAAAGAATGTTTGCATTGTTCGCGCTATTTTTGACGCCATTTTTTTGACGCTTATTTCTTCTTGGATTTTACATAATATAAATTATGCGAATTTTAATATCTTCAAGATGTTGTAGTGTGCGAAAATTTTGGCGAGAGTTTGAAAAATAACACTTTCCTGCCACAGCAATAGCTCCGAGTTCTATTCTTTGCAAGATTTGCTGGATAAATCATTTAAATTGGTAGATATTCGAAATGGACTTAGTTTTTAAATTAATATATTGACGATCATCTGTTTGAAGCGCGACTCTGGCAGGCACACACAAACCGGAAATGTTTAATGAAATTTCTCGAACACAAAATTCCACCGCCATTATTGGTTTTAATATTAAGTGCACTTATGAAGGTATTATCTACCTTTGAGTCAACAAATTCTCTGATGTTTCAATGGCGTTATCCATTGATGTCCATTTTTCTGATCATTGCGTTTATTTTTGGTGCACCTGCTTTCCGATCATTTGCACATGCAAAAACTACCATTAATCCTGTCAATATTGACCAAGCATCCACTTTAGTGACATCGGGAATTTATCGATTTTCACGAAATCCAATGTACGTCAGTCTCACTTCATTGCTTCTGGCGTTGGCCTCATTTCTATCGACAATATTGGTATTTATTGGTCCGTTCTTTTTTGTCATGTTCATTACACGGTTTCAGATTCTTCCAGAAGAAAGTCTACTGGCTCTTAAGTTCAATGGCGCTTACGCCGAATACAAATTAAAAGTGAGGCGTTGGATTTAAGTGCTTCGAGGAAATGAAGTGAACTTCTATGATTGAAATTTGTTAATGACGAGTCTCAGCCCCCTCCCCGTTAAATTTTAGGCGCTTGCTGTCTCATACACAGCAGACACAAAGCAGACTTCCAAGCTCAATTTGTTTTCTCAAGTTTTCCGACAAAACTTAACAGATTTCCCATCGCCAAATTTAAATCGATCAGATGTAGTCCCCAGTCGTATAGCAGGTGGCCGCGTACGATCAAGTCTCCTGGTAAATATTGCGGCCGCTGATCAAGCGGATCGCGCGCAGTCATTGTTACAGCCAGGTAGCTACCGTGAGAGTCATCCTTGCACTGCAACGTCACCATACCCGGCACCGAAAAGAATTCCGTCTTTATAGCGTTATGCAAAGAGGACCATTGACCGTCGATGTCCATTTTCATGATACTTGTGGGTAATGCCATATCGACGTTGGTGCCAGTCAATTGAGTCGGGTCCGTGCAAGCGACCTTCATTCCTGAATGGTTAGTGCGGCCAAATCTGGAGCCAGGAGGCGGCGGTGTTTCGGCTCGGAACGAGACATAGCTTAATATACAACCACGCTGTACATTATTTTGACATAAGGGAATGTGTTTAAACGTTCCACCAACGTAGGCTCCTGATGGTACTTCGACGTTAAAGCCAGGAATAATAGCAGCCAACAAACGCGACTGAGACGGTTGACCGTCTATTTCTTCAGCAATTAACCTGGCCAAAAGGTGTGCGCCCTGGGAATGACCTATGAGCACCACACCACGCCCAGCGTTGTCCTCTCGCAAATAATGACGCCATGCCGCCAGCACATCCGCATACGCAAGCTCAGGATCAACCGGAATTAATCTTTTGCCAAAAATACTCTCAAGCCCCGCGATAGTAACCTGGCGATACATTGGGGCAAAGGGACGACATACTGATGCAAACAGGGCAAATTGGCTAATAATGACGCGTTGTTCATCTTGAGTAGGTACTAGACCACTATTCCCCGTCGGTGCTGACGACACAGTTGGGTAAATGTAAAAACAATCAATTCGCGCTTTGACCATGGGCTTGCGCACAGAAATATACTGAGTGTTGTCAGAGGAAATTTGTGTGATCTCAATAGGCGCATTGCACAGGTCGTTGTGACCTGGCCGACAAAGCCAGACGTCAGGATTTGAGTAGACGTCGAGATTGTCTGTTGCAGAGGATAGCTCGGCCGCAATGAGCCCCGTTGAGGTCAATGCGAGCACGATCGCAAGCATTGTTGTAAATATTTTCCATACATTCATCGGTCACTCCTTAACTCAGGATGCACTTTAACGCTTATTACCAATGACCTAAAAGCAATTAAATCATGTCACGAGGCACGAACTTGAATGCGCGATAAATTTGAGTAAATCCTATTAAATCATCGTGCTTTCACGTTAGTATCCTCTTTAGCAATGGCTTAACTGAAAATATTGACGTGATCACTTTTTTATTTAAAATCAGACTCATTCTTGACCGTCTACCGCGACTCTCCCCTACCCATGCCCTATTACTTTGGGCCGCGCTCATCGGCGTCGTCGGTGCCATCGCGACGATCATATTTAAAGAAGGTCTGAGTTTCTTACAGAGACTCGTCAGCGGTCACAGCGGCTCGCTCGTCGCCATGGCAGAAACTTTTTCCTGGCCCATACGTATAGCACTACCAACGATAGGGGGCGTCATTGCTGGACTACTGCTGATGTTAGCCGAGAAAATCTCTCCTTCCAGTAAGGCCGATTATATGGAAGCGATCGCTATTGGGAATGGTCATATTCCGGTCATCACCAGTCTTCTTCGTAGTATTTCTTCGTTATTTACGATTGCCTCTGGTGGTTCTATCGGGCGCGAGGGTTCGATGGTGCAACTCTCAGCGATGTGCGCCTCAGTGGCTGGCCAACGTATTGGCATGGACTCGACTCGACTACGCCTTCTGGTGGCGTGTGGTGCAGGTGCAGGAATTACGGCAGCCTATAACGCTCCGATCGCAAGCGCATTTTTTGTGACTGAAATTGTATTGGGAAGCATAGTCATTAACAGCTTTGGGCCTATTTTAGTATCCGCCGTTGTAGCAAATATTGTGATGCGCGAAATGCCTGGCTATCACCCAGTTTATGCGCTCCCGAATTTTCCGGCTGTCTCGGAAAAAGAGATGGTTTTATTTGTGATACTAGGCGGATTCTCCGGCTTACTGGCACCGCAGTTTCTAAAGTTACTGAAATTTTCCAAACAGATTTTTAGCCGCTCTTCAATGCCACTTCCCATGAGGTTAGCAATTGGTGGTTTAGGGGTCGGCATCATTTCAGTATGGGTACCTGAAGTATGGGGGAATGGTTATAGCGTCGTGAATTCATTGATACACCAACCCTGGCTCTGGTCAAGTCTGTTAACGATCCTGATCTGCAAAGTCGTTGCCACTGCATTCACAGCAGGATCTGGCGCAGTGGGTGGTGTTTTTACACCCGCACTTTTCGTTGGAGCAGCGGTAGGCGTACTCTTCGGTCAATTGGTCAATAACATCTGGCCGGGGGCAACATCATTACCATTTGCTTATGCGATTATCGGCATGGGTGCTTTTTTAGCCGCTGCAACCAATGCACCGCTGATGGCGATTTTGATGATGTTCGAAATGACGTTGAGTTATCAAGTAATGCTACCGTTAATGCTGGCATGCGTATTAGCATATTTCATTGCACAAGTAACGAGTGGCATGTCGATGTATGAAATCACGGTAAAACGTAATAGAGAGGAAAAAAATCTTCTAAAAATCAGAGGTGGCCACGTACGTGATCTTATACAAAAAACAGACACGGTACTTCCCATGTCAGCAAATATTGATGACATGGCAAGAATATTTTTACAGCATCCAGTCAAATACATTTATATCATCGACGACCACAATTACTACCAAGGTGTGGTTGCCCTGCAAGATCTTTCGGTTGTAATGGCCGACAAGGCTGCAAATAAATCACAAACAGCCGAAGATTTTTTGCGACGAGATTTCTTGCAGGTTTTAACTCCGGGCATGAACTTGAGTGAAGCATTTCAACATTTTCAGGTGCACCAAGGTGAACGTCTCCCAGCGGTTCAAAGTCCTGAAAATCCCGTCTTTCTGGGGACAGTATTTAAAACTTCTTTGCTTGACGCATTCTTCAGATTGAGTCAGATGGAAAGTGTAACTTACTAATGCTACCTTTACCCTTTAACATATGCGCTAATTGGAATAAGAACGCCTTGTTTTGTAAGCTGGGAATATATTTGTCGCGCATTAAAATGTTTCTCATATAAAATGTCAGTGAATATATTTTTTTCATTGACGTTTTATTGCTGATGGTCGCAAACGTGCCCACCTACCTTTGGATATACGCGTATGGAAAAGACAATTTCCTTGCAAGGTGGCCAGACTACCGCTGTTTTAAATGCCTCGATTTCCCTGTCTTCTTTGCCCTGCCTGGCATCGATTATTCCCATTGTAGAATTAGCGTTTCCCAATCGACGTGCATTGATCGCTTTCAGAGCGGATCTCCCGATTGAAATCAATGAATGTTTGCATCTACAGGTAGCCCAAGTGCCCATCGAGACGACTGAATTTTGTCGCGTATTGTGGTACGACGCCCCCTCAAAAACAGCTACGCTAACATGTCACGATCAAAATAGCCCGGTGTCGATGAATGGTAAATTCAGTGGAGTTCCTATCAGATGGGCAGACTCTCAGATTCTTGGCGCTTTAATTCTCGATCACGGTGGACTGGCAACGCAGACCAAATCTGACAATCATCAGTTAGCCACATTAGCGAGCTGGGTTGAGGCTGAAATTCTGAAGTATGTTACCGGAGCAACTAAACGAATTTCTCTCAGGCTAAGTCTCCTTGAGAACCTTCAAATGCCAGATTCTGATTCGGCGGCAAACAAACAAGCGTCAGAGATGCCGTCAATGTTGAGAAATCAGATACACGACAATCATCATGCGATAGAAAATAACGGCCTTCTTAAAACTGTCATTGACTGTACTGCTTCTTACGTTCATGTCCGCGACATCAACGGCCGCTACCTCTATGTCAATAAGGAATATGAGCGTGTTTTTAAGTGCAAAAACGATGATATTGTCGGTATGCATTACCGTGAAATTTTACCTCCGGACTTAGCTGATGATGTGTACCGGGTCGAGCGTGAGATGATTGCTTCAGCAGTGCCGCAACGCACTGAAAACATCGTGCAGAGAGATGATGGTCCGCACACCTATCTGGTGATTCGCTCACCACTATTTGGTGCAGACGGAGAAATCATAGGGACGTGTGGTGTTGGTATGGACATATCTCAGAAGATTCACATGGAACAAGAGATGGCAAAAGCGCTTGCATCCCTAAAAATCAGTGAAGAACGCTGGGAGTTTGCCTTAGAAGGCAGCGGCGATGGCGTCTGGGATTGGGATATACCTGCAGAAACATGCATCTATTCCAAACAATGGAAAAAGATGCTCGGCTATGCTGATGATGAGATTAGCGATAGTATCAAAGAATGGTCTGATCGCATTCATCCCGATGACGAAGCAGAGTTAATGGCCGCTGTAGAAGCAAATTTTCAAGGGATGACCACCAGCTTTTCGCACGAATATCGGTTCCGATGCAAGGACGGAAGCTATATCTGGATACACGATCGAGCTATGGTCGTAAAACGAGACGACAATGGAAGACCTGTTCGCATGGTCGGCACGCACTCAGATATTTCGGATCGCAAAAATATAGAGCAACTCAAAGCAGAATTTGTGTCTACGGTAAGTCATGAATTAAGAACCCCTGTCACTTCGATTCGTGGTGCGCTGGGGATACTTGAAAGTGAATTGTTATGCAAATTACCTGATCAAGCATTAAATCTCATCAAGGTTGCCCATAGAAACAGTCAGCGCCTGATTGTCTTACTTAACGATATTCTGGATATGGAAAAACTGATGTCCGGAAAGATGTTAATGGATATCCAAGCCGTTGATTTACGCGAAATTATTGAACAAGCGATCGACGAGAACAAAGATTTTGCAGCAAGTTTTCATATTGGATTCAAATTCTCGCCATCGTTGTCTGAATGTCTGGTCAAGGGTGACCCGGAGCGCATCAAACAAGTATTAACCAACCTTTTATCGAACGCGGCAAAATTTTCGCATAGTGAAGATGTAGTGGTGATTCGCCTCATCAAGGAAGACGCCCACTTCAAAGTAGCAGTGATCGATACAGGCGAAGGAATACCAGAATATTTTCAAATTCATATTTTCGAAGCTTTTGCTCAGGCTAACAGCTCCAATACTCGCCAACAAGGCGGTACGGGTCTTGGTTTAAATATCAGCAAGAAATTAATACAGCAAATGCACGGGGAAATTGGATTTGAATCTGTCTTTGGAAAAGGTAGCACTTTCTGGTTTAACTTACCAATAGCTTGAGTTACAGAGAGAGCGCTTTTTATTCAATGCAAGCTAGTCATTCCAGTAAAGGCTGGCACTCAGTGGATTCCGGTATCGCTGATCACAGTCTCTATTTTTGTTATGCCAACTTATGGGGGTTGTACGCCCAAACCCTCGAAATTTCCATCAGCTATTTTAGAGCCTCGACTGTGGCTTGTGTTTACTTTTCGGGGCATTGATCATGCCCCGAAAAGACGGTCTTCATGCTCTTTAGCTTCTCCCCTTTGGCAACAACCATCAGGCACGCGCCGCTTCTGGTGTACCAAAACCGGCAAAGCCTTCCGGCGTCTACGGAGCAGCTTTCAACCTCAGTGATTTTGGCCTTTATCAGCATTTCCTCATCGGTATCCACTGGGTAGTCCGTTAACGACTTGCGATCAAATTTGAATGGTTTCCATCCTTGCTGTATCAATGAATGCCGAAGATGCAAAAAGCTCTCATTGACAGGATGTGAAGTGGCTACGGTGGCCACTACGGATAGCGCCCCAAATATTGCCCACTTCACTTCGCACCGTCCTTACCGCCCAGCTCCAAATACTTGGCTCTGGTGTCTTCGTACTTTTTGTACGGTTGTGGTTTGTAAAAGTTCCCTAGTCCTGATCCTTGCTCCAAAGCAGCCCAACGATGCGAAGCATGCTTCATCGCACCACTAAAATCGCTCTGAAGAAGAGGGGTCATCGCTCCGGATTCCCGCAAAAGACTTATTGCGATAAGGTCTTGTGTCTTTGGGCTGAAGTCGGTAAGCCCCATTCCTTTCACTCCATGCGCTTGCCAGATATCTTTCTTTATTTGGTACATACCTGCGGCTGTCGTGCGCCCGTCAGAACCAGCACCAGGATGAGTTGAGAAGTCAGTAAAACGCCACTTGTCGTTCTTCCTTCCCTCTACCGCGCCGAATTTGAAGTCGTATCCACCTCCCTCGGACCAAGCGATTGCGCCTAGGAACGCCTTTACATTAGCATTCTTCAGGTACTCCTCGTTTTCAGCCTTGCGAATAGGCCGGTAGTCCACTTTGATGGTTTGAGGTTTTTTGTCGTCCAGTGGCGTGGTGTGCCCTGTGCCGACCTTGATAAGTTTTTTCTTGGTCATGCTTCATCCACCTTGAGGTAAACCGTGATGGGTTGTGCGTCTGTGTTGGCGTGAATGGCTTGGGTCATTCCATCGCCATCGGTTACACCCTCTACACGAACCCCATCACACTCAAGTACATAGGCTACGCCTGCCAATGCTTCCCCCGTGTTTACATCTGCTATCAAAAACCGCTGATCTGCCCTCAGTCCAATCGCTGTAGGATCATGCCCGGCATTGATAAACCAAGACACCGCATCACCCAAAATTTCATGTCCTTCAAAGCCCATGCGCGCATTGTCAAACGATGCCTTGAGCCGTGGCGGTGTCGGGCATTTGCAAAGGCATAAATCCCCATCTACATTGGCCTGTCGGCCTTCTGGGTCAGTATTTGGGCGATAAGGTGGAACACACTTGGTCAGACCCCAGCTATTGCAGGTATTGCAATACACGGGGTCGCCTTCGTAGCATGCCAATTTCCCGTCATAGCGGGATGGATATTGCTGCGGTCTAGGTTTTACCACCCCCCTCCAGGGGTGAGGCTGTCATCTTCACGAATAAATGATCGCCAGTACATATTTACTCCCCCCTTCGTTGCTGCTCATAGCCAATTACCAAGTCCCCCCACGCGGGCAACTTGGATACCGTCAATTTTTATTTCGTTTGATGATGCAACTACTTCACCACCCCGAGCGTTTTTTGAACCTGTAATTTGCTAAGAGCTGGCGGTCGTGCGCTTGTCGGCTGGAAAGTCCTTAAAGTGAAACTCCAACACCGTAGCAATTTTGAGCAGATTTTCCAGTGAAAACCGTGCTGGTTGACCAGTCAAAATATCGCTGATTTAAGGTTGTAACTGGCCGCACGATCCCGATGCATAGACTTGTGTCCAGCCATGGGCTTCAACAAGGCTTTTGATACGCTTGGCCAAGTCATCCCGCGCACGTGTATTGACTGTATCGCCCAACTCGCTATCTGAATTATTGGAAGTATTTGTGTTTGTCATCGCCGCAAATCATGCAATATTTTGTATAAGACATCAAGCACACATCGCCTTTTTCCAGTGTCGTAAAACAACTGTTTTCTGAGAGGATAGGCAGGCCCCTCAAAATTGCAGCGCGATGCTTTTCTGGCCATTGGTGTCGATAACCGTCACCTGTTTGAAGACCACATCTTTGGCGCTGTCGATGACCGACATGGATTGGCGCAAGCGCTCTCGTTTGTGAAAGCTGGCGATGTCCTGGTTGTTTGGAAGCTGGATCGACGGGGCGCTCTCTTCCGCATCTGTTGACCATCGTAAACGCCCTCAAAGAAAGAGCGGGAAATTTCGAGGGTTTGGGCGTAGAACCCCTTATGTGAAGAGCGGATGACACCCGCTCTTCGTCTCATTACAAAACAGTCTCCTTACACTACGTCAGGCGAGGCTAAGTCACACGGGATGCCCGAATCATTAAGCTCTATTTGTACAGTCGCATGACCGATTTTAAAGCGTTTCAATAACTCATCAGTAACCATTTTTCTGAAAGCATCGCCAGGATACGATCCAGATACAACGAGGTGTGCGGTTAAGGCGACTTCGGTGGTACTCATGCCCCAAATATGCAAATCATGAACTTCTGTTACGTCAGTCAATTCAGTCAAAAATGCATACACTTCGGCTGAGTTAATATTGCCCGGCACAGCATGCAATGCCAGATTAATAGAATCTCTTAATAGTCCCCAAGTCCCGACAACAACCAACAAAGAGATCACAAGACTCACGGCGGGATCGAGCCAATCCCACCCCGTATATATCATCACAAAGCCAGCAATGACGACGCCAAGAGAAATCGCAGCGTCACCCGCCATATGCAAAAACGCCGCACGCAAATTCAGATCATCATGTCGGCCAGAAACAAACAGCAATGCCGTGCTTAAATTAATGACGACACCAACAGCAGCAACGATAATGACGGTCATGCCGGTGACATGTTCAGGGGTTTGCAAACGTAAAATCGCTTCCCAGGCGATACCTCCGGTGACCACAAGTAATACCACGGCATTTGCAAGTGCCGCTAAAATTGAAGTACTACGCAGACCATAAGTAAAACGTCCTGACGGCTGTTTTTTGACTAAAATACTCGCTCCCCATGCAAGCACAAGACCAAGTACATCGCTCAGATTATGGCCAGCATCTGCCAACAAGGCCGCTGAATTGCTGAGAATACCAAAAAAGAATTCAGCCAAGACAAAGCCAGAATTGAGCATAACCCCAAAGAAAAAGACCTTGCCGAAGTCTTTGGGTGCGTGGGAGTGCCCATGGTGACCATGGCCGTGATCATGGTGACCATGGCCGTGATCATGTGTGCTACCAGTTTTTTGTGTGTGTTGGTGACCATCGTTATGATGATCATGATCGTGTTTGTGATCGTGATCATCCGAATGGTCGTGCGTGTTGTGGTCATGATGGTCGCCCAAGATATTTCCTTTTGATGAATGATAACTTATCAGAACAACCATCAATCAAACAACATGCAATATTGCTATTTTGTTATATTGAATAGCTCGCCGACAAGTAAGACGCCATCGTAAAATGAGACGTGGCCGTATTTTAAGCTACTGGCGCTCAAAAACACCTGCTATGTCGTCTTTTTGCCATTCAATCATTCATGCGATTTGCCTCGGGTATCACGCCGTACGTGACGGCGCTTGCGCGCTTCTTCAAACCTTTCCTGTGTTTTTGCCTCATCACGGTCGCCAAACGCGTAATTTGCTTCTAGCCACATGACATTGATAATGCCAAACGCTAGCGCTGAACCTATACCTAAAATCCAGTTGAAGTACCACATATTATTTTCCTTTTCTGTTCAAGTAAGAACTCAAACTTAATACGCCGAATGCTCATTTGCTGCGATATGGTCAGCATCAATTTTGCCGCGCATAACTCTGTAAATCCAACTTGTGTATATTAAAATAATAGGCAAGAAGATCAACACAACCCAGAACATCACGCCTAAACTCTTGTGACTTGCCACCACGTCCCACGCCGTCAGGCTGCTGTTAGGATCCAATGAGGAAGGCATAACAAATGGGAACATCGAGGCGCCTGCTGTCAAAATAATCATCGCCACAGCCAGTCCACTTCCTAAAAAACCAGATATGCGGTAATCAAATCGGGCAGAGAGCAAACTAATCAACGCACCCAGGACACCTGCAATCGGGAAAATCCATAACAATGGCCATTGCTCATAATTGCTCATCCACCCGCCGCGTAATAACTCCACAGTTTTGGCGGCTGGTATAAACGCAGTATTGGGGTCAGGCATATGGGTAACATGAAAGCCATTGACTCCAATTGCAATCCAGAAACCACCTGCAATAAAGCACATAATCGTCACGATAGCACCACCCATTTGTGCTATTGCCGCACGCTCCGCAATCACACCATCTGTCTTTGTACGTAAAAACGCAGCACCGTGCATCAGGAGCATCGCAACACTTAATACACCCGCTAATAGACCAAATGGATTGAGCAAACCTAAAATGCCGCCAAGATATTCAAGTCGCATCGTGTCATCAAAATGGAAAGGCACCCCCAGCAACAAATTACCAAATGCCACGCCAAACAACAATGCGGGAACCAGACCTCCGGTAAATAAAGCCCAATCCCAGGCTGAGCGCCAGCGTGGGTCTTGTACTTTGCTACGATAGTCAAAACCAACCGGGCGAAAGAATAAAGAAAATAACAGCAACATCAGCGCCGCATAAAAGCCAGAAAACGCCGCCGCGTACGCCAGCGGCCATGCTGCAAACAATGCGCCACCGGCTGTGATCAACCAGGTTTGATTGCCTTCCCAGGTTGGACCAATTGAATTAATGATTATCCGCCTCTCGATATCATTCTTACCAACAAACGGCAATAACATTCCTACGCCAAAATCAAAGCCATCCGTCAATGCAAAACCGATGATGAGTACGCCGACAAAGCACCACCAGATCATTTTTAGTGTTTCATAATCAAACATGATCGTTCCTTATTTTGCGTCGTGACTTACGGTCACCGCAGATTGTTCAAAATGGTAGCGCCCTGTATGCAAACTGCTTGGCCCTAGTCGAGCATACTTAAACATCAGGTACAGTTCTATCACCAATAAAAAAGTGTAAAAACCCATAAAACCAGCCAAACTAAAATACAAATCATTTGGCTGCAAAGTGGATGCAGATAAGTGTGTCGGCAGAACTCCAGCGATAGTCCATGGCTGACGGCCATATTCTGCAACGATCCAACCAGTTTCTATCGCAACCCACGGCAGTGGAATACTGAACAAAGCCAGACGCAATAACCAACGTTGCTTTGATAAGCGGCGGCGTATCAGAAAATAGAATGAAGCGCTAAAAACAAATAAAAACAGGACGCCCAAAGCGACCATCAATCGGAACCCTAAAAATAGAGGTGCTACTTTAGGAATTGAATCATTGGTTGCCTGTTTGATTTGTTGAGGCGTTGCATCGACGACGCCAGACGTATATTTTTTGAGCAATAAACCATACCCGAGATCCTTTTTAAGTCCTTCAAATTTTTGTTTAGTCGCTTCCGATTCATCACCAGCCTTTAATTGCGTCAGTACACTGTATGCTTGCATGCCATTGATAATGCGTTGGTGATTTTCTTGCTTCAATTCTTTAATGCCCATGACTGGGGTGTCTGCTGAACGTGTCGCAATTAAACCCATCAAATACGGAATTTTGATCGCATAGTCGGTACGTTCTTGTTGATCATCTGGTAGACCGATCACAGTAAACGGCGCTGGTGCAGGCACGGTTTCCCATTCGGCTTCGATTGCTGCGAGCTTGATTTTATTGACTTCACCGGCGGTATAGCCTGACTCATCACCCAGAACAATCACTGATAAAGTTGATGCAAGGCCAAAGGCCGAGGCAATCGCAAATGAGCGAATGGCAAACGCGGTATCACGCGCTTTGAGTAGGTAATACGACGAAATTCCAAGTACAAACATAGAGGCCGCCACATAACCAGCTGCTACAGTATGGACAAATTTGACCTGGGCAACCGGATTAAAGAAAACCTCCTGCAGGCTGACCAATTCCATACGCATGGTCAAATAATTGAAATCTGCACCGACAGGATTATTCATCCAACCATTAGCGATCAAAATCCACAGTGCCGACAAGTTTGAGCCCAGAGCTACCAGAAAGGTGACGCCAAGATGCGCTGGTTTAGATAATTTATTCCAACCAAAAAACATCAAACCAACAAAGCTGGACTCCAGAAAAAAAGCCATCATCCCTTCGATTGCCAATGGAGTGCCGAAAATATCACCAACGTAATGCGAGTAATACGACCAATTAGTCCCGAATTGAAACTCCAGAGTAATTCCAGTGGTCACACCCATTGCAAAATTGATGGCAAATAATTTCCCCCAAAACTTGGTCATATCACGATAAATCGTACGACCAGTCATCACGTAGACCGATTCCATGATGACCAAAATCCACGATAAGCCTAGCGTCAGGGGGACAAATAAAAAGTGATACATCGCAGTCGCAGCAAACTGCAGGCGCGACAAATTAACGACTTCCTCTATGGGTGCCATAAATAACCTCAGGTGAAAAACGATTGAAAATAAAATGTGGGTAAGCGCTATTGGCCTTTTTGCGGTACCTCAGACCTGCCCGGGTCTGATTGGCTAAATTGGTTAAGCATGTGAGCATTCATTTGGGCATCATCGACATGCATATGTTTAGCGGTGGGATGTGAAAAGCAGGTAATCCAAATCGCGTATAACATCGCGATCTTCAACCCCAGTACTACCGCAATCTCCATCCATAGAGGAAGTCGGCTACGACGCTTTAAATAAACCGATTCAATACTTTCTTCTGTCTGTTCCATGACGCCCCCTACTCGCCCCTATCGGGATGCGCTTCGATAAAACCTTCGGTGGCATCTTTTTTGTCTGGCGCGGAGAAGCGAAACTTGTCGCGGATATCCAATACACTTTTAACTTTGGATCCCATTTTCATCAGCGAAGCCAAAGTTTCGGGAGATAAACGCTGTACGTCATCGAACCAGGAAGTCGACAGTTCAATCAATTGGTACATTTCGCGCATACGTTCTTGCGCTAATCTATCTGCCTCGTTGCCTGGGTTTTCTAATAAGGCATCGCGTAACATCGATAAAGTTGGTTCAATTTCGCGTCGGCGACGCTCTTCCAGTAGGGCTTTGAAGATTTCCCATATATCTTTTGGAGGTTCAAAGTATTCGCGTCGATCACCTGGTTTGTGGAGTAATTTCACCAGACGCCATGCTTGTAACTCCTTGAGACCCATGCTGACATTTGATCGGGAGAAGGCCAAAGCCTCAGCAATATCATCAGCATTCAAAGGTTTGGATTGCACATAAAGCAAGGCATAGATTTGCCCGACGGTACGATTGATTCCCCAGCGGCTACCCATCTCACCGAAATGTAAAATGAAGCGTTGGGATAAAGGGCTTAGTGCTTCCAAGGTAGATTTTCCTTATTTCTGAATTTTCACGAATTACTGAAATTATAGAATGAAAAGAAAATTCATGCTGAAAGTGAGCTTCCCTCGATAATTAGTTCACCATCAGGTGAATGTCATGCAGCGAGATTCTCTTGATTTTGTTTCTTCATCCAGTCTTCCAGATATTGAATGGGAGAGCGGTAACCTAATGTCGAATGCTGCCGTGTTCGATTATAAAACACCTCAATATATTCAAAGCTCGCAGCTTTCATTGCATCATGGGTTACATATCGAATTCCATGATAGCGCTCATTCTTGAAGCTGTTAAACCAGCTCTCGGTAGGCGCATTATCCCAACAATTTCCCTTACGACTCATGGAGCAAATCATGCCAAACTCCTTGAGCTTGCTCTGAAACGCTTTACTGGCATATTGACTGCCACGATCTGAGTGATGCATGACCCCGGCTGCCGGTCGGCGACGGAACCATGCCATCGTCAGCGCATCGGTCACAATGTCGCTAGTCATGCGTGGTTTTAGCGACCAACCGATCACTTCTCGGTTGAATAAATCAAGCACGATTGCCAGATAGAGCCAGCCTTCATCCGTCCACAAGTAGGTAATATCAGAAGTCCACGCTTGATTCGGCGCAGTCGGCATAAAGTTTCTATCGAGCAGGTTATCTGCAACGGGTAACGCATGTTTCGAGTCTGTCGTTACCTTGTAGCGACGCTTATGGCGTGCGTGTATGCCATGTTCTCGCATCAATCGTTCGACACGTTCTTTGCTAGCTGTAAAGCCGCGCAATCGCAATTCTCTGATCATGCGAGGGCTACCATACGCGCCCTTAAGCTCAGCATGAATGGCACGAATGATCGCCAGCATCTGTACGTCTGTTAAGCGCTTTCTGCAAGGAATTCCGCCGCGTTGCCAGGCGCGATAGCCACTCACACTGACTTCAAAAACGGCGCACATTTCTGCTAAAGAATAGGTTTTGCTGTTGGCAGCGATCCATGCATACTTCACAGAACATCTTTCGCGAAGTATGCCGCCGCCTTTTTTATGATTTCGTTCTCCCGCTTAAGTCTGGCAACTTCTGCTCTTAATCGGGATAGCTCCATGGCTTCTGGTGTTACGACTTTCGTTCCTGCGCCTTTAAGTTTTCCTTCAGAGGAGGCCTTGATCCAGTTGCGCAGCGTTTGGTCACTTAACCCCAGCTCCTTGACGACGACAGAGATGGCTTCACCATCTGAAACACGTTTAACGGCCAGTTCTTTAAACTCGGTCGTGTAAGCTTTTTTTGGTATCCTGTTCATCATTTGTCTTTCCAAAGTTACGTTTATTTTACGTCACCTTTGGGGAACTAAATTTCGGGGGAAGCTCAATATGTTTCCGTCTGGATATTACCAATGGTTTTCGACATTAAGAGCCCGACCATCCAGACTGTTCCAGAATTTGAGTAATTGGGACCAACATGTCGATAAGTAATCGTGCCGCTTGGCGAAGTAACAGTCGTGGTATCGTAAGTGTAGTAGCTACCCGGTGTGTAGTAAAATGACCAGTTGCCGCCAACACTGGTTGTCTTGTTCGTTACTACAGTTGAGCGACTATTTGGATTTGCTTGTGAATCAAAATAAACAAATCCGTAACCGTAATTAATTGAACCGCCCTGTGGATGTGTCGTGGAACTCATCACATATGAACCGGGTGACGTATACAAATTCCCGTTGTAGTTATACTGCCAGGATGTACCTTCAGGACGGGTAACGGAAGTCAGAAAATACTTTCCACTAATACCCGCGATGGCCTGATAGTTGTATGCATAGGTTTGCCCGGCACTACTAATGGATGCGATGCGACGACTAGTTTGGCCGCTATCGGCGTAAGAGAGAGAAACTACGCGACCATCATTGGTTGAAATACTAGTAATTTCAGGTGATGCAGTTGATGCGTAGTTGATATTGGCGTAATTGCCATTCTTGTCGGTAATCTTGGTGGTGAACCACGCATAGACCGGATTAACTCCCGTCCCTACATTAACCAGTTGGGTCATGTCATATTGCGTACCATCCGGTGAAAAAACAACCAGACCAACACCTGCACCACTACAATCTGCACGCCAACGCTGGGTCGTTAGCAATAAGGGGGAAGTTGTTCCGGTAAAAGCCAATAATTGCCGACTACCGTCAGCCAACTCAAGTACTGGATTATCGGCGACGGATTGTGCGTTTTTATTGACACAAATGGTCGTTTCCTTAGTTTTAAGAACCCGTCCAAAATGCATAGTCCACCCCAAACCAGCCAAAGACTCATACGCAGCTGGATTAAGCGGATCAACGGCCGCGCTGTTGTATGAGCGAATCAGTTTTAAATCAAATCCACCATTTCCAGGCAAATGT
>Ga0364860_10649_pt1 | contig 18175 bp, 17 predicted proteins | sample ExccelAu500001D4_FD_206916 | JGI IMG/M metagenome (GOLD analysis project Ga0364860, IMG submission 206916) | Enriched cells from Trout Bog Lake Hypolimnion, Wisconsin, USA - BchlTB.Aug20.5000.01 .D4 | ecosystem: Environmental > Aquatic > Freshwater > Lake > Hypolimnion/Profundal zone | place: USA... | reverse complement strand
CTGGGCCGGCTGGTGGTGGCTAACCATGTGGCGGCCAAAGACGCCTGGCGGCTGACTCTCACCTGGCCGGTAATCAACAATGCCCGATCGGTCTTCTTTCTCATCCAGGGAGCGGATAAAGCGCAGATACTAAAGGACGTGCTGGAGGGTGAGCGCGATCCGGAACGGCTGCCGAGCCAGCTGATCAGGCCAATTAGCGGTATACTGACCTTGATCCTGGATACGACGGCGGCCGCGCTGCTGCCCCCGGTCAATGGGGATGGGCGCGGGGAACTGCCGCAAGCTCAAACGCTGCATCACGGATAACCTGCCCCAGCACCGCACTCCCGATTCCCCAGAATTCTGGAGGCGTTGACCTTCAACCTCCCGTGAATGGACGGTTGAGAGGGGCCACAAACTGACCAACTTTGAGAGGAAGCAATGATTCTGGCCGGCGATGTAGGCGGCACCAAAGTGCACCTGGCTCTGTTCGACTTTGTGGACGGCAAGCTGGAGCACTCGCGCGATAAGCAGTATCTCGCCAAGCAATACTCAGGGCTGGAAGACATCGTGCGCGAGTTCATGGGGGGCGATAAGGTGAACGCCGCGTGCTTTGGCGTGCCGGGTCCGGTGCGCGAGGGACGACTGCGCCTCACAAACCTCCCCTGGACGCTGGACAGCCGCGAGCTGGCCAAGGATCTGGACATTGACTACGTATTCCTCATCAACGATCTGCAGGCCAACGGGTACGGCATTGCCGAGCTGGGGCCAGACCAGATTTATACGCTCAGTGACGGTGACTCCGGACAGTTGGGCAACCGCGCACTGATTGCGGCTGGAACCGGGTTGGGCGAGGGCTTTCTCATTTGGGACGGGCGCAGTTACGTGCCCTACCCATCCGAGGGCGGGCATGCGGACTTTGCGCCGCGGACGGAAGACGAGATTGACCTGCTGCGTTTTTTAAAGCAGAAATACAACGGGCGCATCAGTTTCGAGCGCGTCGTCAGCGGCCAGGGGCTGACCAATATCTACGAGTTTCTGCGCGAGGTGCGCGGCATGGAAGAGCCCAACTGGCTGGCCGAGCGCATTGCCCACGAAGACCCGAACGCCGTGATCACGGAGCTTGCGCTCACAGCAAAGAGCGAGATCTGCCATAAAGCAACGGACATGTTTGTGTCAGCCTACGGCGCGGAAGCTGGCAACCTGGCGCTGAAGATTTTGTCTGTAGGCGGTCTCTACGTAGGCGGCGGAATTGCCCCGCGCATATTGGAGAAGCTGAAGGACGGCACGTTTATGAAGGCCTTTACGGATAAGGGCCGCTTGAGCCAGTTGCTGGTGAATATGCCGGTGAGAATTCTCCTCGAGAGCCGCTCGGCTTTAATCGGCGCGGCGGCCTATGCGGAAGCGCGGGCCGCTGATTTGAGCGGTGTCTCGGCGCGGGCGGCTTCGGTTAAGTTTTAGCCCGAGTTGGAAGGATGCAAAAAGGCCAGCCGATCCAGGCTGGCCTTTTGCGTCTGCTTAATTCATGTATTTACCGCCCCAGCGCATAGATGACGGAAATGAGCGTTTCAACTTCGGTTGGCTCTTCATTCACCAGGTAAGGCTTGTATTTCCATTTTGAGACAGCCTCTGTGCTTGATTTTGTAAGCAGGGGAGAAGGGGAATAAATTACCTGCTGAGTCTTGATCTTCCCGTCTGTGCCGATAGTGGCTTCGATGATTACGGTTCCGGCCACTCCATTGAACTTAGCCTCAGGCGGGTAGATTGGCGGTACTTTTTTTACGAGGGTCTTAACTGCTGCAGCCACGGGAATAGTTTGGCTTTGGGCGTGAAAAACCGCCTGCCCAAGGGGAACCAAGGCTGGATCAGAATCCTTGATTCGGTGACGATCAATCCTTGATGTAAAAAACTGCCTTGCAGGACCGGCATCGCCGGGTCAAAGCAGTAGGTAGGACTTTGGGTTTGTCCTATAAATTCGTCCGACGCTTTATAGCGCAGGACTACGCAGGGGAATTTTTGGCCTCCAAATGTCATATCCTGTCGTTCGATTCGTATTTTCGAGGGATCGGTCTCCTCTGCGGTCGGCATCGGGGAGAGGAGTTCGTTGAGGAGGCTGGATTCAAAGTAGCCAAGGCGTTCCCCTGAATCCACAAATGCTTGCCTTCCGTCGAGCGTGGACCAAGTGGTATGTGACGCGTCAGCCCGAGTCCAACTGGTGCGATGAATTTTAGGGGAGGCCCACCAGTATTCAAAGGTGCCCTGCTTCGTTGCCGCACCCTTCTCGTCATAGAGCTGGTAACTCGCCTTCAGATGCCACGGTACGAGAGCGGGGTCGTTGAAGTCATAGAAGGGCGCAGCTTCAGCAAGGATGGCGGCAGGGTCTTTTGGAAGAGGCGGCGTAGTCGGGGCTGCGACCGATGCAACCTGACTAAATCCGTGTAGGCATGTCAGGAGTGAAAGGGCACAAAGTAGTAGGGTGCGCATGTCTGGGAAAGGTTAGCATGGGAGGCCGATTGATATGGCGGCGGCGAGAATATCTCCCCGTAGACAGGGGCATTGAATGGCAGCAGGAATAGTGAGCGGGGCAGCTATCAATTCGACTTCGCTTGTCGCTAACGACGCTCCAGATACTGGACCGGATCAAAATTCACTCTCGGCACAAATCTTCCCCCCTCGCTCTATCCACTCAAGCTGAAGATGACGTTGATGGTGGTTTCAACTTCGACTGGCTGGCCGTTGAGCATGTAGGGCTTGTACTGCCATTGCGACACGGACCAAAGCGTCGCCGCAGCGAGGGAAGGCGACGGGGTTGAGACAACGTGTAGATCGTAGATTGCCCCGTCCCGTCCGATGACTGCCTTCAAAACGACCGTACCTGCGATGCGAGAGCTCTTGGCATCCTGGGGGTAGTATGGAGCGACTTTTTTGACCAACATTCCTGCGGCAAGGCCCGCACTGAGAATGGCTTTGCCTGGGTTGGTTACTTGCGCTTCGGACTGCGGCGTCAATGCGGGGTCGGTTGCAGCAATTCCCTCGATTGTGTCAACGGTAACGGAGAGAAGCCTGTTGTTATCCCTGGAAAAAGCGAAGTCGCGCGCGATATATTTCCCCTGCATCTTAACGATCTTTTCAAAAATGACTTCCACGGCGCCCAGGGAAGTGTTCATGCGCAGGATGGGCTGTTTTGGATCGAAGCAATAGGTGGGGAACAGGCCAAGCGGAACGATTTGCGAACCAAACTGTTTCGGCATAGGCGGCACCAGCATGACGCAGGGGAACTTGACGCCTCCCGCGGATGTACTCTGCAGATCGAGGCGACCATTACCCGGGTCAAGGTCAGCAGCTGTTGGCAGAGGCGATAGTAGCGAGGACTGAATCTGGTGTTCGAAGTACTTCAAGGCTTCGCCCGTGCCCACATACTCATGCCTGCCATCTGCAGTGTCCCAATCTGTGTGGGTGGCGCTGGGGCGCGTCCATGTGCTGCGATAGACCTTGGGCGAAGCCCACCAATACTCATAGGTTCCCTGCTCTGTCGGCTTGCCCTTCTCGTCATAGAGCTGGTAGGTGGCTTTGAGATGCCAGGGCTTCATGGCGGGGTCGTTGAAGTCGTAAAAAGGTGCAGCTTCAGCAAGGATGGCGGCGGGATCATTTGGCAAAGGTGCCGGTGTTGGCCCAGCGGCTTGGCCAAGGGCTGGTAGAGTCGCGGTCAGACTGAGGAGCAGAATCTGAAAGAAACGCATGGTGGGGACAGAGTAACATGACCCCTTCTGTGTGTTTTCCAGCCCCGATATCGCGCTGTTGCCTTCAACTTGCCTTTGCCCTTGAACGTCTATGAGACAAGGGACAGCTCGGCGCAGGTAGCTGCTGGGATAGTATCTAATCGGATTGAGGCGAGCTGGCTCGCAAAAGGTGGATGGATGGTTTGGCTTCGCATTGTGCGCCGTTGGCTGGTTCGGCTCTTTCTGGCGCTCGCGGCCCTGGTTGCCATTACTTACCTTGGCGACTCGGCGGCCTATCTGCTGCGCGGCTCGCCTAACTCCACGGTTACGGTGAGCCAGTTCATGTCCACACCGCTCAAGGGGAACAAGATTGAGTACGATTTCCTGGGCCGGATAGACGCACAATGTGCCGAATCGCTGTATCCGCGCAAGGAGATGCAGCCTTGCTGGTACCTGCGGCGCGACCCGAATACATGGGAGGTGAACTAGATTTTCCTTCTGAGAAAGAAAAGTTTCATAGATGCCATGAACGACAGGTAGTCGGTCACATACGCAAGTGATACCAGTCACGACATATGTTGCATTTTTCGGACTAGCATCCTCGAATGTCGCAAGACGTATCGAGGCTCTATGTATAGCCACACACAGAACGAGAACGGCACCTTCAATACGCGCTGCCTGGACTGCTTCCTGACCATTGCCTCCTGCGTTGAGTCGGAAGAGGAACTCGAAGCCATCGAGGTCCACCACATCTGCCCCGAGAAAGCCATCCACGAACTGCTTGGGTGCACCTGCGGCCATTCCCACCACGAGGCGCACGCCTCGGTGAACTAGGGCGCAGCTAGGGCGAGACTCTCAGAATTACAACCACTTCAGCTGCGCCAGTGCAGCTCTTCCGGGCCGTCCATAGGATGCTTGCCTGTGCCATCGAGCCGTGCCTGCTTCAGGGCGAAGTACCACTTGGCTGGCCTATCGGCATCATCAATGAGCATAAGACTTGGGTTGTGCCTGAGCCCCTCGGCCTGCTCAATCATGGTGACCTGATCCTGCCGGACAAACTTTGCACCGAAAAACTTTGCAATCGGCAACACAAACGGGACGCGGTAAAAGACGTTCCATGCCGCCACCACATCAATGCGGCAGGTAGAGCCGGTTACAGGCGTCACGGTGGTGAGGCTTGAGAACCACTTGTCACCGCAGCGGATGGTTTCTGTCCTGCGATTGGGCAGCACAAAGTCGATGGTGGTTTCGACGGGATGCCCGTAGACGCCCAGCAGCTTGTAGGGCGCGGAGTTGCCGCTGGGCGCATGAGCGCTCATGCGGAAACCTTCAGGGATTGGCTCGAACTTCTTGGTTTTTTCGCGGATGCTGGAGCGGCTTCGCCACCACCAGGCCTGGTGGACGAAGGGTCCGTGCGCCGGATCCATAAGACCCACAATGCCGTGGTCAACGTTGCAGGGCAGGTCGGCGGAGAGGTGGGCAGTTTTATATTGGGTTCCGAACTTGGCCAGCTCGGGCACAGCCTTGAGCCCGGTTGCGGAAGCGCTCTCCACTTTTCGTCCAGCACCCGCACCTGGAATGTAGACCCATGCGTGGCCGTCGCGCTCCTCACATGGAAAGGCAGTGGCGTAGATGCGCGTGGCATCGAGATGGTCAAAGCTGGTGAGCGAGGGGATAACTTCGCAGCGGCCCGTGCAAGGCTCAAACTCCCAGCCGTGATATTTGCAGGTGACGCGGTTGCCGTCATACCAACCGGCACTGAGGGGAATGCCGCGGTGCGGGCAACTGTCGCGCATGGCAAAGATGCGGCCATCACTGCGGCGGCCAAGTATCAGAGGCAGGTCGAGCAGCGTGGCCTTGGTGAGTCTGCCCTTTTGCAGCGCGTCGGTGCGGAGCGCCGGATACCAGTCATCGTAGATCAGAGTTGCCGTTGGTCCTTGTATGGGAACGCCAGCCTCGGTAGTAGTAAGTAACAGAGCCATTTGGCACTCAAGATACCATCGCAGCCGCATTGTGCGCTATTAGGGCTGCAAGTTTCTAACGGCAACTGACGAATAAGAGAGCGGACGCCTGCGTTTGCTGGCGGTGTGCGCTGCTGATACGGTTGCATCATGCCGCTTACGATTCAGGAACAGTTTGGCCAGATCGATATTTACGTCTTCGATCAGATATTGCGCGGAAACATTGCGCCGCCCATGCGCGTGCTGGATGCGGGATGTGGTTACGGACGCAACCTTGTGCATCTGCTGCGTGAGGGCTGCGAGGTGTATGCGTTGGACGCCAATGCCGCGGGGGTCGAACACGTTCGTCGCCTCTCGGAATCGCTTGAGACTGGGCTTCCGGCGAAGAACTTTCAGGTTGGCTCGATTGAACAGATGCCGTTCCCGAGTGAGTGTGCGGATGTTGTTCTGTGCAGTTCGGTGTTGCATTTTGCGCGGGACGAGGAACACTTCAAGGCCATGCTGGCGGAACTCTGGCGTGTGTTGAGGCCCGGCGGCATGTTGTTTATAAGGTTGGGATCGCGGATCGGCATGGACTTTGAACAGGTGCGCCCCGGAATTTTTGTAACCGGCGATGGGTCTGAGTGGTTTCTGGTGGATGAGGCAATGCTGCTTCGATTGACTGAAGAGAAGAACGCCGTGCTGGTGGATCCGCTGAAGACGACGATCGTGCAAGACCATCGCTGCATGACGACCTGGGTACTGAGGAAGCGAAAGGTGTGAGTAACTGGCGCTCTTGACATGCGGAGGGAAGTAAGTCGCGTTCAGCCGAGACCTACTCCAGACTAACAATATTTGAATTATCTGGAACGATGTGACAACCTCTAAGTGAGCCGCTAATTCCTCGGCAGCTCTTGATCGAAGTCGGCCATTTCTGCATCCAACTCCCCAGAAGCAGAAATTCCAGCGGTTGCAGTAACCCGGGTCAATCGGAGACCACTTCCGAACCTCCTGAGGTCAAATAGGCTTACGATGCGGCGAACCAGCGTTAGCGCACGAGGCCTGGAGGGTTACATGGAAAGCGAAGCACTGGTCTCAGGAAAAGACATGGTCTTCTACGCCATTGCCTTGGTGGGAATGTTGGTGGTCGGGTTCTTTCGACTGGACGAGCTGATCTTCAGAAGCAAGAAGAAGAAGCAGGTTCACCATCGTCCGCGTATGGTGCAGAGCAAGGGTGGATTGGACATCGAGGCCGACCCGGATGGAACACCGTGGGAGAAGCCTCGGAAACGCAAATAAGTTGTAGGGCCGCGGGGTTACAGGCGGTTAGTCTGTAGCCCGTTCGAGCTTGCCATTTTTTAGTGTGAAGCGGTTGCCGCGCCATACGATGGTGTTGCTGGCAAATCCTGCAATCCAGAGACCCATGGCAATCACGTCCCGCAGCGGCAGGAGCCAGAGGCTTGCGAGAACCTGGTGATCGCCCAGAACCTCCGCGCCGACTGTCATGGCGAGGGAGAGACGCAGAAATAGGCTCATGGCAAAGATCCAGAGGCTGATAGGGCTGAGTCCGCTGGCTATTACATTGAGCAGCGCCAGGGGCAGGCCGTGCGTAAAGAGCAACCCAATGTATCCGCCGGGGCGTGCGTCCCGCACGGTACGAGCCCAGCGTAACTGGTGCTCGACAAATCCATGCCATTTGTACGGCGGTACGCTGGTTTCTACAACCTCCGTACTGAGCGCCACTCGGAAGCCAGCCCTGTCTACGCGAACACCCAGCTCGTAATCGTCGGCGAGCTGATCCACCAGCACAGAGAGGCCGCCGATCGTCTCAAGCGCTTCGCGGCGCACGGCGAGTGTTGATCCCAGACCGTAGTGCAGCCCCCCCTCAACCATCTTTGAAAGCAGCACTCCTGCCATGAAGTCGGTGGCAATGCCGAGTGATTCCATACGAGAGAGCATTGTGTCGTGAGCGCGTCCGCGGTAGAGAGCGGTGACGAGTCCGACTGGCTTATCTTGCGTGGCTGGCTTGGGCGCAAAGCCACTGACGGCTCGCTCAAGATAGTGCGGCGTGACGGTAATGTCAGAGTCGTTGATGAGCAGGATGTCGTAGCGCGCATGAGCAGCAAGCTGGACGAGGGTGCTGACCTTGCCATTGGTGCCGAGTTGTAGCGGACACTCGATGAGTTGAATCTTTCTCTCAGGGAACTCCTGCTGGAGTTGTTCGACTGCGGCAACGGCGGGATCGGTGAACGTGGAGACACCAAAGAGCAGTTCATATTCGCCCGCGTAGTTCTGCTGGCAGTGGCTGCGAAAGGCGTCGTACATGCCGGGGTCGAGACCCTTGAGCGATTTAAGTAGGGTAACGCCGGGGGCCAGGGCAGTGGGCTTGTGTTGCAAAGCGCGTATGGTTCGGCGGCGGCTGAAGAGGAAGACGCGCGCGGCAACCATGGCGGTAAAGAAGTAGCCGATGGATGCTACGGCAAGAACCGTAGTGACGATCTCAACGGCATGGGCCAGTGCGTGCGGCATCTTAAGTGCAGTTTACTAAAGACAGTGGTTAGTGGTTAGTGATTAGTGGTTAGTGTGCTACTTCCTCGCAACAGCAATGAAAGCGACATTCGCACTGAGTACCGAGGCGATCGCCGAAATTACAGCCAGGACCCACAGCCGAGACTCGCGAACTTGTCGTTGCGCCTCCGTAACCCGGCGCTGTAACTCGTAATCTGGCGCTCGCGTGGCGCGACCAGAAGAACTCTGAATGCGCGGCTCGCTTGTAATATCTACCCCAAGTTCACGTGCCTTCCGTTCCAACTGATCGCCTTTGAGGGGTTTTGCCATGCCGCTCCAATTCATTTGAGTCTTTTAGGTTTTCTATCCACTGTTGTGTTAATAGTTGCGAGAGAGGGAAATATCGTGTCCGTCGTCAGGTCACTAACCACTACCCACTAATTACTGTCCTACTCGTATCGCAGCGCTTCAATGGGGTCCAGGTTGGCGGCCTTCCATGCGGGGTATATACCGAAGATGAGTCCGATGGCGCTGGAGACACCGAAGCCGACAAGGACCCAGATTGTGGAGAGAGAGGCGGGAAGCCCGATGGGCAGGAGCCGAACAATGCCGGTGAGGATGGCACCGAGCAGAACCCCAAGTACGCCGCCAAGCGAGCAGAGTGCGACGGCCTCCGTTGTGAACTGCGTCAGGATAGTTTGCTTGGTTGCCCCCAGAGCTTTACGAATGCCTATCTCGCGGGTTCGCTCGGTGACGCTGACCAGCATGATGTTCATTACGCCGACGCCGCCTACCATGAGGCCGACGCTTGAGACCGCGATCATGAAAATGACGAGTCCGGCAGTAAGCTGATCCCAGAGTCTGCTGATGGAGTCGGGGCCAAAGATTTCAAAGTCGTCCGGCAACTCAACGCGCACTTTGCGGCGGATGCGCAGCAGTTCACGCACCTCTTCCTGCACCAGCGCCTTGCTCTTTGGGTCGTCGTACTTCACGCTGATCCACAAATCTTTGTCTTCGGGATGCAGTGCGTGGAACGTACCCAGGGGGAAGAAGACCTGGTTGTCGGCTCTGTTTTTGCCGCCGCCGAAGGCCTGCTTCTGCTTGTCGGCGACGCCAATTACGGTGTAGAGGCCAGTTTCTATGCTCACTTCCTTGCCGATGGCAGATTGGCCTCCGAAGAGGTCCTCCGCCGTGTCGTGACCGAGGACGCAAACGTGCGCGGCGCGAATATCCTCATCGTCGTTGAACATGCGGCCTTGAAGAAGGGTGAGATTCATGACATCGGCAATCTGAGCCGTGGAGCCGTTGAGGATGGTGCCGGCAACTTTCTTACCGTTGTACTTAACGTCCACATCGCCTACGCGAAACTGACGCTTGACATGTTGCAGACTGCCGTCGACGGCGACGACATGAGGCAGGCTGCGCAGAGCGACAACGTCGTCCATGGTCAGCTTCTTGCGCATCAACTGTTCAGCCGTGGGGCGCACGCCGATGATGGGCATATGGTAGACCCAGATGACATTGGAGCCGAGGGAATCGACCCATTCCGCCACGCGGTTGTTGAGGCCATTGATAACGGACGAGATGAGAATGACGGTGGTGACACCGATGACGATGCCGAGGACCGTGAGTCCGGAGCGCAGCTTGTTGGTCTTCAGTGTATCGAAGGCCATTTTGACAGATTCTCGGGCTTGTCCTTGCGCCATAAGTACAGCTCTCAGTTCTTAGTTCGGAGTTCTTAGTTCATAGTTCGCAGTCAAAAAAGCAGTGCAGCGGCGAACCTCTAAATGGATTGGATAAGTGCGTAAAGCATTTTGCTGACCTCCATTGAAAGATGTTCAGACTCTCCAATCAAATTTGGATTTCCAAAGCCTAGCGCTCGTGCAATCTCAAGCTGCGTTTGAAGCTCGCAGTTCGATCCCCTGGCAACTCCCAGAAACTGCTTGAACTCGCCAACCGTATTCCTGCCCTGGCCTTCCGCAATATTGCTCGCTATCGAAACTGCCGAGCGGCGTAGCTGGCTAGTCAAACCATATTGCTCTTCTCGCGGGAAATCCCCGGTCAACTTATAGATGGCTACGGTCAGTTGTATTGCACGCTGCCAGACCGTCAATTCCCTGAAACTCTGCGCCATACGCTCACATGCTCCTTACCAGTTTCCGCGATAACGAACAATCCAACTGACAACTATGAACTACGAACTTAGAACTGCTTTTACAACTCAGCCCTCAGTGCCACCACGGGATCGAGCTTGGCGGCTTTGCTGGCCGGGTAGACGCCAAAGAAGATGCCGGTTGCAGTGGCTACAAAGAGTCCCAGAAAGACGGCCCAGATTGGGACGCTGGTGGGGAAGCCGACGACGATCGTAATCAGCTTTCCAACCACAACACCCATCAAAATACCGAACGCTCCGCCTATGAGGGCCATGGTTCCGCTTTCGATGAGGAACTGCAGCAGCACGTCTCTCTGCTTTGCGCCCAGTGCTTTGCGCACGCCGATTTCGCGGGTTCTCTCCGTGACGCTGACCAGCATGATGTTCATAATGACGATGCCGCCAACCACGAGGGAGATGGAGGCCAGCCCAAGTACAACCCAGGCAAAAAGGCCCAGAAACTGCCCGGCGAGATCGAGGAATGTATCGTTCGTTTCAAGCTCGAAGTCATCTTCAACACCGGGCGCAACGTGGCGGCGTGTACGCATGATGACACGCGCCTCGTCTTCCGCGGCCTGCATGGAGAGCGCACCGGCCTGCGAGCGCGCATAGATGTCTACCGAATCGTTGTAGCCGTAAATCTGCTGATAGGTGGAGATGGGCACAGCAACCCAGTTGTCCTGCGAGGCACCGAGTGTTTTGCCCTGGCGCTCGCCGACTCCGACAATAATGTAGGGCACGCCATCAACGCGAATCTCCTTGCCAATGGGATCACCGGGGCTGATGAGGTTGTCCACAATGTCAGCGCCGACAATTGCAGCGTGGGTGGCATGGTCATCGTCTGCCTGGGTGAAGCCACGGCCAAGGGCGACATCAATGTTGATTAGCGACAGCATGGTGGAAGTAACACCGCGCATGTCTGAGTTGTTGCTGGAGTGCCCGTTGTACACCACATTGGTGGACTTATCCACCATGGCACCGACTTCGCTGCATTGCGCGCACTGGTCGTGAATAGCCTTGTAGTCTTCAATGCCGATGACCTTGCGCTTATGGAACCGAAAGTAGTCGTCGGGGCCGATGATGACGCTGGACATGCGGGTAACCGTGAACACATCCGCCCCGTAGCCGGAGAGCTTGGTGCTGATAAACACTCTTGCTCCCTGCACCAGCGTGATGACCATGATGAGCGAAGCCACGGCCATCATCACGCCCAGCAGTGTGAGCACGGTGCGGAGCTTGTTACCCCACAGCGATTGCAACGCGAGCTTGAGGGCCTCTGTGTAGTTCATGATCTCGTTCGTCCGCGGAGGTACTGGACCGCGGCGGCACAGAAATTGTGCGGTCCTTCTAGTGTACGGAATCGGGGAAGGAAAGGTTCAAAAAGCTGATACTGGGGCGGCGACTATCGGCCGGAGCTGCCGAATCCTTTTTCCGCGCGGGCAGAGTCTTCCAGGGAGTCCACCTCCAGCACGGCACCTGTAAGAACCGGCACGGGAATCATCTGCGCAATCTTCTCCCCGGCGCTTAGTTCGATAGTGACTTCGCCGAGGTTAGTCATTAGTACGAGGATTTCACCGCGATAGCCCGCATCGATTACGCCGCCGGTGGTCACGATGCCTCGGGAAGCCATCGAGGAGCGGTCGCGAACGAGCAGGCCGAGGGGGGAACCGGTATTTGCATCCCGTGCCTCGACGGCGATGCCGGTTCGCGCGCGCACTGTGGCCCGTGGCGCAAGCGTCACGGACTCCAGGGCAAATAAATCGTAGCCGAGATCTTCACCGGGGTGCGCTACCACCGGCACCCGCGCATCTGCTGACAAACGCTTCACTCGCAACATGCATCGATCCTATCGCAATCGGCGTGGAAAGCTAGAACCGGAGCAGATAGGAGAGCTTTACATAGATGGTCTTGGCATCATTCAGAAGTGACGGGCCGGTGGGCGCAAGAACCGGGTAATTCGTGTCGCAGAGCCCGGTTCCCAGGCGCGTACAGAGTCCATGATCGATGTTTGCAAAGTTACTGATGTAGCCAAAGTAGAAGGCTGTGCCAGGATGCGGCATGTAGGTCAGCAGCGCATCCACAAACAGGTTCTTAGAACTCGTTAGACTGGTGTATTTTGCATTTGGCAGCGTGGCCAGGTACTGGCCGATGAAATTAAAGGAGATGGACTTGGTCATCTGAAAGTTCCACCGCGAAATGGCTTCGTGACGATCGTAGACCAGGGCGCCATTGGAGATATTTCCAAAGCGGGTAAACGTGTAACTGTTTCTGAGGTCGAAGTAGTGGGAGGGTTTGAGGTCAACATTGACCCGCCCGGAAGTAATCGAGACCGGACTTGGGGCTGTACCCGATGGCGGGTCGTAGTTGATGGCTGTACCCTTGTCGAATCGGATGCCGGTGGAGAGGAAAGCGATGGGCGAGGTGCGGAAATTGATCCACAGATCCTGGGTATGGTACTCGACATTCTTTGTAAGGGCCGAGTAATCAAGAGGCCTTAGCCGATCCTGATACATATTGAATTTGACGACAAGCGCCGTTCTTGCCTTGAAGTTGAAGTTGATGCTGGGATTGAGATAAAAGTCGAGCGGAACGCCGTTGTGGTCCCAGACGCGCTCAAAGTCGAGGTTGTATTCATTGGACAGGAGCGGGCCAGTCTTTGGGCGGAATGTATAGCCTATGTTTCCATTGGGCCGGCGCACGTCCGGGCGCTCAAAGAATCCCGTATCGCTGACGTAGCCGCCTGATGTGTCTTGATATTCAAGTCTTAAGTTCCGATGCAGATCGGTGTAGGCAATGGAATCCTGATAAGCCTGGCCGCTGCAGGTGAGCGCCTGCGTCTCGCATTTCGCCTCGCCCCGAGTGCTGTTGCTCAGGTTTTTAGTGTTTGTGGTGACTACCTGCCCCTGGAATGTCCAGTGACCTTTGAGTTGTGCTCTGTAGTCGATTCCGCCAGCCCGATTGAAGGAGTCCTGGTACTCGCGATCAGCATATACAAGGCCAAAATTTGAGTGGGTACCAACATCTCGGTTCAGCCGGCCTGTAAAAAAATATGCTCTCGTTCCGGCACCGGGTTGACCTGGAGGAACGGCATCTCCGGGGCTTCGGTCATCCACCGCTAGAACGCCCATGGCCCACTTGCCCAACTTGCCGGTAAGCCGCGCGCCCCATTGCGGCTCCTGGATCTTGTCCGTGTAGTAGAGGTTCATGGGGGTCATAAAGTAGCTGCTGTTCTCAATAAAGAACGGACGCACCTCCGGGAAGAACACCGGAAAGCGCTGATTGGGCGCCGCAGGATTATTGACGCCCACCTGGCTGAAGTCAGGATTAAAAGTCGTATCGAGAACCAGGCTGTTGTGAATAATGAACTTGGAATCGAGGCCCGTGTATCCCTGCAAATGCTTCGATTGAAAGTAGGGATAGACTGGATTGACTGCGTTTAAAGTGTGCAGGCTTCTGGTGATTGCATAGGGCTGCACCTGGCGGTTTTTGCCCAGAGCGACATCGCGAAAGCCGTCCACCGGCATGTCCTGGGTAAGAGTACCGGCAACCGAGCGCGTGACCCGCGGCCAGTAAAGGTTCTGGCTGTTATGGGAAATATCCCGCGCGAGGATAAGCCCCCAGGTGCGGTATTGGCCGGGGTCAGCCTGCGCAAAGTAGAGGCTGGAAAAGGGGATGCGCATCAGGATCACATAACCAGCGTCGGTGTGCTTCGCCCACGTATCCCAGACCGTATCAAAAGACTCGTCGTAGCCGCTCGCCTCACTGAACAGAGCATCTGCCTGGATACCGTAAGGATTGCTCTTGAATGAGAAGGCGCGCCGCTGGTCATGGAATGTGTCCAGCAAAACCTCCACGTTGTCATCGTCGGCAAGCGCATCGCGAGGCATCATGTGCGTGCGCAGCAGCCCTCCCTCGTTCTCTTCGCAAACAAATGCAACAAAGAGATACTCGTGGGTATAGCCCACATAAGCTACGGTGGACTCAGTAGCCGCTCTGCCGTCCACGGGTGAGCGCTCAATGAATTTATCGATGCGCAACATTCCAGCGGCCGTCTTCTGGACCGGGGCAGCCAGGAAATCACTGAGGATTGGAGCGGTTTCAAGACGTGGAATCCGGATGTTTTGAGAGGATGCCAGGAAGACGGGATTGGGAGCAGATGGAGCTTCTTCCGCTTCATTTCCAGAGGTAAGGGAGGCTGTAACCGCCTGCCCTGAACCTGTGGCATCTTGAGGGTGGACGGCGATTTCCGCAATTGCCAGTGACGAGAGCACTGGAAAAAGACATAACAATTCCGACAGGTATAGCAACTTGCGGCAACTAAACATAGGCCTTGCTGATCGCCCTCGATTGCGGCAATCCTTTTGAGTGAATGTGGATTCCAGTTTTGAAAGTGAAGTTATTCTATCCGTTCGACTGGCGAATGGGCGAGAAGGTTATGAAGCGTTCGGTAATTATTTTTTGCGCATAATGCAGGAGAGCCATCGCCCCGGCGATGGCTCTACTTTGTCTTTTGATACGGGTTCAACGAAAGCGGGCGTGGACCTGAACGAAGATTAAAGCCCACCCTCAATCTTGCGCTCTTCTGCAGCCTTCAGGTCCCGGGCCTTCGAGTCGAGCCGCAACGTGGTCTGCGAGCCGTACTGAAAGCTGCGCAGCAGATACGTCTCGCCGATGTGGTCGAACGTGACGACGGCCTTCTTGCCGCCAGGAACGGGGTCGGCTTGTATGCAGATGCTGAAAATGTTGGCTTTGTCACCGCGCATGGTGAGGAAGCCGCCGTTACCGTCTTTGTCGACGACGTACTGGCCCGCAGGAAAGCTCTTGCCGGAAGCAACGAAGCTGAAGGGTATGTTGACCTGGGATGCCGCCATCGCCGGGGTGACGGACAGAGCTGCGGAAGCCAGAACAGCGGCCGCCGAAATAAGTGAGAAACGAGTGAATCGCATGGTGTAACCTCCTGCCTGAAATCACACTAGCGATTCTGAAAATGAAAGTTGTCAAATCCCCGTCAAAGAAGCGTCAATGTTTTCGGCTCAGATTTCACAACATTCCATCTGAATCCTCAATTGGCTTTGTGGGCAGGGACATGCTCTATGCGGGCGTGCTTCGAGTTGCGCGTCAACTGTATTACGCCAGATCCATTCTGGCCGTGGTTCGCACTTGCCGCCAGATGCTCCGCGCGCTCGAGCAATTCGGCAGCTTCTGTGCGCGACTGCCGTGCGAGTGCGTACTCTGCCGCAGTGCGCAAGGCCTGGACACCGAGTTTCTGGTCGCCCGCGGCTTCGTAGTGCATGGCTATCTCTCTGGCAACGTGCGCTTCACGACCTGCGAACATGTCTCCGAGTCGCTCTGCGATGCGTATATGGCGTCTGGCGCGCCGCGACTCAGACTGACGATGGTAAAGCACTTCTCGATAGATGCCGTGCGTAAATGCATAGAAGGAGCAGCGCGAGCCGTCAGGCAGTTCATCAAGGCCCACATGCTGCACAAAGTGCGCATTGCGAGCTAGTCTTTCGCAGGCTTCTTCTATCTCCATGAGGTCGCCGTTGAGAGCCGCTGCCGCGGACCAGGCGGGAAAGGCGACGCTCATTAGACTTCCCGCTTCCAGGATGCGCTGGTCCTCTTCTGGGAGACGGCAAATCTCAAGCTCTACCATCTGCGCCAGCTCGTCAGGTATAGCCGACTCCGTTTCAGCCTGGGGAGCCAGTTCCCATGGAGCGCCTGCCTCACTCGAATCTCGAAACAGAAGACGCTGTGCAATGAGATGCTGCAGGATGGAGATGACAAAGAGCGGATTCCCCTCTGCGTGATGCTGCACAATGCTCACAAGGCGAGGCGGTGGAGCATCGATCCCAAGCTCCATGGACAGCAGGGCAAGCACGTCGGCCTTCGGGAGAGGCTCAAGCACAATCTCTGTACATAGGCGCTGCAACATCAGGTCTTGTCGCACCCGCCTGAGCGTGTGATCCGCAGCGATGTCCCGTGGCCTGTACGTGGCCACGATCATGAGCTTTGCCGGACCGCGCCGCCGAGCAAGTGCGGAGAGCAGGTGAAGCGTGGAGTCGTCTGCCCACTGCATATCTTCAAAGATAAAGATGAGGGGCTTGATTGTGGACAGCTCTTCCAGCGTTGTACAGATATTGCCTGGATGGCGCATATCCGTCGAGGTGAGTTGCGTCGGATTTTGAACTTGAGCAGGCTGCCTTCCCAGCAATGCTAGCCACTCAGGCGCCATGCGCAAGAGAACGCGACAAACGGCTTCTCCATCTGGCGACGCGCAAATATGTCCCAGCGCCTCAAGAACGGGATAATACTGCTCGCGACTGCCAAAGCCCGGAACGCATTGCCCCCGAGCCAACAGAATGGAAGGCTGCGGCCTGGAGTTGCAGCACCATGTTTCCGCCAGTGCATCGGTAAGCGTGGTCTTCCCAATTCCCGCCTCGCCGCTGAGCAAGACAATGCGGCGCTGACCGCTCAGCATCTGCTGAAGCTCCACACACAAGCGGGCCAGTTCTTTTTCCCGTCCGACGAGTTTTGATTGCGCACTGAGCGCAGCCGTGCTGACGATAGGCGCACTGCCACTCTCCACCGAGTGACTTGCGCCCTCCGCTACTGAAGCAACAAAGCAGTAGCCGCGCTTGGGAAGCGTCTGAATAAACTTTGGCTCGTCGAGACTATCGCCAAGAATCCTGCGCAGCTCAAGCATGTAGGTACGCAGAATCTGCGGCTGAACATAAGTCTCTGGCCAGAGCTTGTCCAGCAGCTCGTCGTGCGTGATGAGGCGGCCCGGATTTTCAACCAGGTAACGCAACACGGCATAGGGCTTAGGTTGCAGGGCAATCTGCTCCCCACCCCGCCACAGGCACTCATTCGCCGCATCGAGCCGAAATGATCCAAACTGCTTCAAGATTTGCAGCCTCCGGGGGGAGGGTGGGTTCCTTACTGTGGGAGCAATCGAGCTGCTACTGCCTGGCACGACAAACACGCTGCACCGTTCGAGCGTGGGCCATAGGTTGTTTTGAGGACGACGATCATGGACATGGTGCTTGCAATTTCAATTCCGGCCATGCCATGCCGGTTAGTACAAAAAGGCAGACTACTGCCCCACATGGCATACGCGGATTTGGACGGTGCGGTTCCCGAATCGTCTCGCCTGCCAACTAATTTTTTAGGAGAATTTTTGAGTGGGGAAAATGGTCAGCCCCAGAGGAGTCCTTCCTCTGGGGCTGTCATGTGTTTTCGGCAAGAGAACCTATAAGCCGAATTCTGTTCAGGGCCTGCTCACACTATTGGAGTGGTGTCAGGCCCCTATGCGGTCATTCCTCTAGGCGCCGCGTTGCCGCGGACACTCATCAGCGACCTACCCGGAGGTTTCGGCAATTGCTTGAGCCGCCTGGGCGCATCGGGCAGATGCGCAACGAAAGCCTGGCTCTTGGCTCCCGCTTCCCTCCCTATTTGGTCTTGCTCCGTGTGGGGTTTACCCTGCCCCGTGCATTACTGCGCGAGCGGTGCGCTCTTACCGCACCTTTTCACCCTTACCCTGGCGCTGACCCAGCAAGCTGGCTCAGGGTCGCCCCTTCGAAAAGGGGGTAGCCGAGGCGGTATCTTTTCTGTGGCACTGGCCGTCTATGCGCCTTCAAGCGCACATCCCGGACGTTATCCGGCACACTGCCCTGCGGAGTTCGGACTTTCCTCCCCCGGTGAACCTCGCTTGCGCGAACCCACCGGCAGCGACCGCCCGGTCCTCCTGCCAGTTGTTAGTTTAGCGCGAATGGCGACTGTCAATTGCGGCAGAGGATATTTGATCCAACAACGCTAACTAGCGCCAGGAATCCCTCGGTGAAAGCGACCTTCAGTGAGCAGTTTGATTTTGCGGT
>Ga0364860_10606_pt1 | contig 18194 bp, 14 predicted proteins | sample ExccelAu500001D4_FD_206916 | JGI IMG/M metagenome (GOLD analysis project Ga0364860, IMG submission 206916) | Enriched cells from Trout Bog Lake Hypolimnion, Wisconsin, USA - BchlTB.Aug20.5000.01 .D4 | ecosystem: Environmental > Aquatic > Freshwater > Lake > Hypolimnion/Profundal zone | place: USA... | reverse complement strand
ACGATACGGTTTACCAGCAAATCATTTCAAGGCTGAAAGAGAAAGGATTTGATTTGAGTAAACTTCAGCTCACCCAGCAAATTTGATGGAACGCCACACCACGGCAGGCTTTATTTTTCACTGTAAAAAAGATATTCCGCAGTATAAGGCACCTCTTTTGTAAGGCCATTTTCCTTCCTTGACGCCCTTGCCGGAGCCTTCCCATCGCGCGTTTCTATCCTTTGTATAAAAGCCACATTTGCGAGAGTGCCATTTCCGGATATAGCCTTTAGCAGTAGCCAGGGAATGCCTGTACCATCAGGGCTATTGGCTTGTTGTATTTTTTTGCCGGTAGTTTTAGAGCCGTTTTTAAATTCCCATGTCGGATTTTTATCTGAATTTAGGTAATGCTTCCCGGAGAGTTGGTGGTAGCCCTTATCGGCATATAAGTTGGCGCGAGGTTCTTTAAAAGTCCACACATAGCGGGAGGTGTCGTTCTGGTCTTGAATGCAAACATATACTTGAACGCCCTTCGCATATACATGCGAGATCAATTTACTACTCGTTGGAACGGCTATTGCAGCAGGGATGGCGGCTTCCTGTCCAAAAGTGACTAGCGTATAGAAAAGTAAGGCAAATGGCATAATAAGACGCACCATATATTACTGATTATTTAGAACGTGAAAGTATGAAAAAAACGGTTGCCGTTGCAGCGTGCGAGAATGGCGCAAGAAAAATTTATGGCACGTTTTTTTAATGCCTGCTGATAGTTCTTATTTAATTGCTAACCACGTAAAAATGGCGGCGATGAACTTTTCATAAAAAAATACGGGCCTCTTCAATAACTATCCTGAACAGGAAGCACAGAACTACGTAATTAAGGACAAGCAACTTACTTGTTACCATTGTGGCAACGACACTTTTTTTATGCAGGAAAATGTGGTGCACTGGGCTGGCGACATGATGAACAAAAAAGTGACATGCTTCACTTGTTCAGAATGTACCCACATGCACTGGTTTCGCAGTAGTGACGATTGATTGTCGCGTACGCCGCGGCATTTTTGTCGGTCATTGACTTTATTTTCAGAAATTGAGATTGAAACCCAAGAACATTGATGTATTTTACGTCTATATAGATATGGGGAAATTATCACGATGCTTTGTTCTCTATTGGCTATGGACTTGCTTAGTTGCCCCGGCATATAGCCAGCAGCCTACCGATGTTTATCGGGAACTGAGCCTGCAGTATGACTCCGTGGGGTGTTTGTCACGTATTTACGTCCTGAAAAAAGGTGAATATTATGGTATCGCCGACAGCGGGGGTAGGCTGCTGGCCTTACCAGACTATACACGTATCAGGAACCTGGATGGGCTGCTGCTGCTTGATCACCTTAATGGTTCCAGCGTTCTGATGGACAGTATTGGGAACCAAGTCCGTTCGGTCCCTTATAAGTTTGATAGCGCCGTTGTGTTTGATCCCGGTGTAGTGGGGATTTATGGGCCGGGCACTCAATTGTCGCTGATAGATGGAAGAGGTAAGGAATTGATGAAATTTTATAACTGGCAGGATTGCCCTCGATTTATACCAGTAATTAATTATGCCGTCGCATGGCTACCACAAGGAGCTATAAATTACAGGGGCGATACAGTAATACCCTTAAGGTTTGATCGCATATACAGGGGTCAAAATTATTGTGGGGCGCAAGCCGGGGATTCCCTTTATATTTTTGACAGAACAGGAAAGGTTGTTTTCTCGGGGCTTTTTGATGGTTGTTCTTTTCTTAGAAACGGTCTGATCGGCATAAGGAAAATGGGGCAATGGGCACTGATGAAACCCTCCGGTAAGCTGTTATCGCCGTTTAAATATTCCTCGATCGGTGACCAATACCCAGACCCAGTCCTGGGCGATTATATCTCAGTAGGTGGGTCGGAGCGCAAGACATTGATAGATACCAATGGGCATGAGTTGTTTCAGCCAATCTATAATCTGATTTTTCCTACTGCAAATCGCTGGTTCGTATTGCACCGGCTCGATGGAATAGGCCCGGAGTTAAGGGATTCAGTTGGCAACCTCATCCTCCCGGCCGGCAGTTTCTATATGGATGGCCTTTACGCGAAACGCTATATAGAGTTAGAGGACATAGGCAACTCTGGCGAACCGATAGCCTGGTATGATATGCGGCACAGGAAGATCGTAAAATACCGTTGTGATGCTGATGACGCATACAACCGTGAAGGGTTGCGCCCTACCCGAAAACTGCTTGCCGGAAAGGCCGACGGGCCTGCGGAATTCACATCGTTGAAAAATGCTGACTATGGGTACCTGATTGCTGAGAAAACGGAGATCACCGAAGATGCTGTGGAGGTAAAAATGGACCCGTTGACATGGCCTGGTCAAGGTGACAGATTGACTAGAATGGAGCCCAATATACCTACAGAAAGCCGGTACGGCCTTTCAGATGACGAAGGTGATATGATACTACCCGTAAAGTACTTCGGAATCAAGGTGTTGAAGAAACACGTATTCCTGGCAAATGATGGACACGGTTACCGGCTTGTAACCGATAAAGGCAAGGCCTTAAGCAGCGAAGTATTGCTGGGGGAATATCAAGAAGGAAACAGGGTTGTGAACAGGGACAGTATCGCTTTTATTGATCCAGAGACGTTTAAGGTTAGTCGGTATCGCGCTGAAGTCGTACCACTTTCCACTTGGCAGGATGCTTTTCCCGCGGACTTCGTTTTGCTGAAGCAGGATGGGGTGTATGGCGTCGTTAGTGCGACTGGTAAATTGTTATTGCCCTTTATTTTCACCGCATACAAAACCGACAGCAGGAACAGGGCGCTTAAACTGTATCAGGGCGATAAATGGGGCATCGTGGATATGCACGGCAAATTGCAACACGAGTGCAATTATACCGAAGGCCAGGCGACAATCTTTAACAGTGCGTATATGGTGCTGCTGAAAGGCGCTAACGGAAAATGGGGTGTGGTGAATAGCGCCGGTCACAGCTTAGTCGGGTATCAGCTAGACACAGTCGGCGAACTGAACATGGGTAATTATTGGTTCCTCGAGCATGGCAAGTACGGCATACTGGATAGGCGCGGATATATTACCTTGCCGGCAGTGATGACCGACATGCCAAATCACGAAGATGAAAACACCGGTAACGTGTCGGAAGGAGGGAAGCTACTTTATGATCGTGAGCATAGTACCCAAAGGGCGGAGCATACGGCAATAAAGGGGACGCCATGGGTACGCAGCTGGATATACTTGTTGCCCTATGGAAGTGACCAGGGATTGTATAATTCAAAAGGGACAAAGATAGCCGAGTATTTTCAGGGGTTTAACTATACTAACAGGGGCAATTTCGTACTCGTGCGCGACTCATCGGGCAACGTGGCTGTTATTGATTCTGATGGGGGCCAAATCATCCCGTTCCGCAAGAAGCCTGAAGGCCTGGTGATCACCGAGCGCTCGGTGCTGGTTTTGGACAGTCTCGGGGATTCGCTATATGTAATTGATGGTCAAACTGCAAAACCAGAACCCCTACAACTAGATACGCTGCAACGCAAGGAGGTCATCAAGGACTGTTATCGATTCAGTCCCGGCTACAATACCAATATCAAATACTATTTACCAGATGGTAGCCCGGCAATACTTGATGTTTTTTCCGGTAACCGTATAGCCTATGAGCACACTAAAAAACTGATCTCCGACGCCACGCACGGTCAAAGTTATTTCATTGAACTCAACAACAATAAATGGGGGTGCACCATAGGAGGTAGGGGATGGATGATACCACCGGAATACGATTCGCTGGAAAGCATAAGCGGTCAGCCATATATCGTGACACATAAGGGCGGTAAAGAGGGGCTTTACAACACGCGCGGCAGGGAGGTGCTGCCCTGTGTGTACGACCGTTTCGATAATCCCCGGACGCTCGAAAATAATTATCTTACCGTGCAGAAAGACGGCTATTTTACCATTCTTTCGGGCACAGGCAGGCAACTTACCAGAAAGTGGGACAGCATAGGCCCCGGGAGGCCCGGAAATTATTTCAGTGCCTGGCTGGGCGATAAAAAATATTGGCTGAATAATATGCGTGACACCCTTTCACCGGTTTCCGCATCAGACGATGTTGTTGGTGGGATAGTGGTGAAAAGCATTTGGTTCAATGCCCAGCAGGTTATCCAGATAAACGGAAAGATGGGCCTTTATGACCGCGAAACCAACAAGTGGCAGATACCCGCAGTTTATAAGGACCTCGACTATGAACACGGCGACTACATTTTCGGGCATAAGATATCCGGCAGGGACACCGAGACGACGGTATTTGACAACATAGGCCGGGTGGTTTTAAATGCAAAAGGCTGGTATTATCCCGAGCTTGAGGGCGGTTACTGGCGTCTCAACTACAAGGGGATAAGAGGGCTAACAAACATGCGGGGGGAGACCTTCGTTACCGGTGACTATCGCCGTGCCGACCGCATAGGGGATGACTTGGATCTGTTTGAAGTAGGCAATGGTGATCAACTCGGTATTATGGATACCGGTGGCATCTTGAAAACACCAATGATAATGGATGAGATAGAACCCATATATTATATGGACGCCGGGGTTGCTTATCTGCATGGATACAGCCATAGAAAACAATGCCTCATTGGCCCGGATGGGGCCATGCGCACCAAAATTGAATATGATGAGATATACAATAATGGGCATGCCAATACAACGGAGGGAGGCATAGCCTTCATAGTAGTAAAAGACAACAAATGGGGCGTAGTCGATGGCAGCGGTAAGAAACTGCTTGATTGTAAATACGACACGATAAAACAGGTATATAAAAACAAAATTGCTGTAGTCAAAGATGGGGACAAGTGGACAGTACTCAACACCAATAGGGGCGACCACCTTAATAAATCGCGGTATGATAAGATCGGTTATTTTGCTTTTGGCCGGGCATCATTCAAACGGGGTGCGGTAGAAGGTTGGCTTGATCAGTCGGGCAAGGAGACCTTTGCGGACGGAAAATAAAAGATGCTTAACGCAGCATAAGCTATTATTTCTTTTCACCCGTGGTTTAGCATTTTTCGGCGACGCGCTGCGAGTTTTGGCTGCGCTCATTTGCCAGCTTTAGTAGTATCGTTCATCGCCCGGTAGCAATTATTCAGGTTAATGGTGGCAGTGTTGAAGTCAGGTTTTACTTTCAGCGCGGCTTTGTAATACTCGATTGCGTCAGCATACTTCCTCTGGCTGAACAGAAAATAGCCCTTGTTGTTTAGTAAGAAATAATTGAGGGAATCGTATCGCATGGCACTGTCGGTTATTTCAATTGATTTATCAAGGTCATGAAGTGCGAAATAGCACTGGGCGAGGTGAATATATACACCGATATCGTCTCTTTTCAGAGGGATCGCTTCATTGTAATATTTGATGGCTGTAGTGAAGCTGTCTTTCAACAATAACGCATTACCCTTAGCACCTAACAGGTTGTGATTTCCAGGTGAATATTTTAACCCGAGGTCCGCGTACTTCAGAGCGGTATCATATCGCTTCATGGCTATGCTAGCATTTATCAGGTTTATATTCGCCATCACATAATCTGGTTTGATCTGTAATGCTTTTTCAAACAGAGGCACCGATTCGTCGAAATTGTGTTCCATTAGGAATAAATAGCCACGATTATTTAAGGCAATCCGGCTATTTGGATATTTATCCAATACATCCGAGGCAACGGTATCTGCGTTCTCCCATATTTTGCAGCGTTGGTAGGTAAGGTACGAGCATGCTACTATCGAAAGGATGGTTACGACAACCAGGCCATGTTTCAGGGCGTCTTTGGTGCTTTTCTGATACAGGTGATCCAAACCCATAGCTATCACAAAAAGCAAACCGATATAAGGTACGTAACTATATCGGTCTGCTATTATCGCATTGCCAATTGGCAGTACCTGAAGCACAAGTACCAGGTTAATGCAGAAAAACAAAAATCCGAATGCAATTACGCGCGTATATTTTAAACTACGGTAGACGCCATAAAATAACACAAGAATACCCAGCGGAGCAGCATAGTATATATACGGTAGACGCCCATTTATAATATCTGGAAACGGATAAAAACTGGAAAGGTGCAGCGGTAAAAAAAGTTTGACCAGATAATCCATTAACCCGTATGAAGCAAAGAACAACCGTTGCAGCAGCGTATAATCGTTGTTGATTAAATTGTCGGCCTGTTGCGCTTTTATTGCAATGAGCCCAAAAATAACAGCTACCGCGAGGAATGGCATTTTTTCGACCCAGGCCCCCTTATTCATTTTGCGATGAGCGTAGAAATCCACAAGCAACAGTACAAATGGAAAAATGATCGCTGCCGGCTTGGATAGAAAAGAAAGGCAAAAACATGCAAAGACAATGATGAGCGCTTTTAACGGATTCTTTTTGACACTGCCATCAGTGGGCTTGGATGTTTCGGGTGCTGTATTCGACCCTTCACCGTGCTTTTCAATGTAATTGTAATAAACGATGAGTCCGATCAGAAAAAAGAATGTGTACAGCATATCCTTCAACTCTGCAACCCAGGCAACCGATTCCACATGCATGGGGTGAATGCCAAAGAACAGAGATACAGCAGCCGCTACCATCATTTTTTTTCGGCTGATCAGATAGACAAACCAAAAGACCAGCAAGACATTGAGCAAATGAATGAAAAGGCTTAATCCGTGGAAAAACCCCGGTGTTATTCCTGCGGCATGGTAGCCCACGCAGTAGGCAATCATGGTAACGGGGATATAATTACCAGAAAAATAATGCGGTGCAAAGAAATAGCCTATCGCTTCCGGGATCGGCTTCATTAAGTCCTTGTTATTAAAAACATAGATATCATCATCCTGATTTATGAAACTATTTTCCAACGTGGGGGAAAAAGACAAAAATGTTACGACAACCACACTGGCCATCAAAAGAATTGACTTCCACCCACTAAAAGACATTTTAGTGGGTTCAACAGCAGTGGCATTTTTATTTGTTCGGCGTTTTTCTTTCATTTCATTTAAGTAACGTCTGGTTGAAATGCCTTACAGACATATCTGGTTGTTATTTATTTAATCCCGGTAGACATACAGATAGCACAATATACAAAAAAGAGGCGTGTTACTCATTTACGCTCGCAACAAAATAGCAGTTGCGGGTAATTAAATGGCATAGGTTGGAGGGTATACCAATTTCGGCTATTTTCGCACTTTGAGAACTCGGTAGGATTCTTCAGTCGTTGAAACTAATTGTATCGGCGAAAAATACATCCGCAAAGATAAAAAGGTAAATTTTAACCCAGGTACTTGGGTGAAATAACATTTGACTAGCATCTCGGAGCAGGGACAACTAAAGGGACGCGATGATCCGCAACAAAAGAGGTGAAATATTGCATATCTAAAAGAAAACAGGAGTTACATGGATAAAAAGCTATCTATCAGTATCGGCAGTTTATTGATGTTTTTTGGATTATTTGTATTCCCCTTGTCATATACCGGGACTGGTACGTTCTTCAATATTGCAGAACTATTGCTTTGCCTTACGTGTTGCTACATTACCGGATCTGTGGTGCTGGCGCCAGCTAAAATCTCCAATTTTTTGCTTTCTGTCAGTAATGCCGGATTCTCCATTTTTGTAGGGGCCCTTTTATTTTCTTTGCTCGTCTTTATTTCGGTTAATCCTTTTTTCCTGATAGGCGCATTGACGCTGGTTACAGCCTCATTGGCATTTATTTTCAGGGCAAGCATACATTACTCATTGAAGGTATCCTTCCCCAGCATTTTCGCATTTTTTGTAACATTACTTGTATTCTCGCTTATTTCAACTTTTGATTTCCTACAGCAGTCATCGGCCGGCATAACAAAATATGGGTTTCCTTTTATTGATCCTTATTATTTTACATCTATCGTCACTTCTATACGTACCGGTACAATTTTTAGTGCTTCTTACGAGGTTGGTTCACCTATTAATTATCAGTGTCTGGGTTTTTTACCCCCCGCTTTGTTTGCAGACATACTTAAGATTTCTTCACATCAGGCGCTTTGGGGACTTGCACAGCCGTTTTACAAATTTCTTGCCATTTTACTTTGCTATGATGTGAGCTATTTTTTTGTGAAAGACAAGTTGTCAAGTACCAACTATTTCTTCATTTTCCTGTGTTTAACGCTCCCTCTTCTATTAGCTCCTCTTCGCCCTGTTTACATATTAACGGGTAACGTGAATAGATTTGTTTATTCTGGCGTACTCTATTTGTTACCAAGTGGTTTTATCTCGCATAGCGCTGAGAACTCACTTGTCTGGCCGATAATTAATGCCACCTGGCCCATTTCAATCGTACTTTCATTGTCCTGTTTATTGTTGTTTTTCAAGTCCGACTGGAAAAATAAAAGGATTACCGCTGACAAACTTTATTTCACACTTTTTATGTCCTTGCTGATCATAGCTAAAGTTCCTATGTTTGGTAGTTTTGTATTATTTGTGGGTGCCATTATGTTAAAACGAGTGGTGGTCAACAGGGAGCGGTTGATGAATTACTTTCCCTACTGTTTTTTCGCAATGCTAGTTGCAGGAGAATTAATGCATGTCTGCATGGGCCAGTCATCTACTGGCCATATTTACATAGATTTCTGGCACTTCAAAGATGCTTTTACAAGCCTTCCGCTTGTGTTAGGGTTTCGCAATACTAATGGTCTTATTCATATTATTAAGTTTCTGGTCGTGCTGATTTTGTCGTACTGTGCCTGGATCTCTATCCGGTGGCTAGGCCTCATGGCTGCTGTCAAATCGGACAATTCAATATTAAAAGAACTTTTGGTAGGTAGCTTTGTTTCAATTTTGGGGACATCATGCTTAGCCGCCGTTTTACATCTGGCTTCGACAGGAATAGATGGTAAAGTGAACCCCGACCCTAACAATGATTTGATGCAGTTCGTGGGCGGTAGTTTTTATATGCTTACAATAGTTTCCTCGATTGGACTGTTGTATTTTTTGTATAGCAGCATAGGTAGCTTTATGAAAAAGAGCGTTATTGTCTTTACCGCGATTTGTACTGCTTTATCGCTGGCCTTTCTGATTTACGCTTTTATTTATTGTGCCGACGCCCGCAAGATAGACTGTATGCAATATAGCTGGTACCAAGAAAATGTTGACGAGCTCAAGACCGGGAAATATAACGACGGCCTTATTGTGGTCAACCCCCATCTGAGTTATTACGGGATCATGCTGGCCGCCTCTGACTATGGAAAATACTGGAGTGCAATGGACAAATCCAAGCTAAACTTTAACGGAACCAATAAAAATGCTTACCGATGGGCGCTGTTTCAAAATTTGTTAGGAAGCCCTGACGTCAAGTACTTAATCCAAATGAAGAGTGAAGGTGTAAAATATATATTCGCCACGCCGGCGGACTCTGCGAAAATAGCTGGAATCAGCACATTGTTTCCACAGCAACTCGACAGGGATACTAAGTGGATTTATAGGTTAAAATAGGTTTGACGCGGATGGGGGCCATACCAGCTTGAAACCATGTGTTATGCAGCGTAGATTTCGGTAAACGTGCCCACCCAGGAAATAAAAAATATTGACCTGTCTGCTTAATGGTTATCTTCGTATGTAAAACTGATCCGAATGAAAAAATATTACTTGATTGCATGTATAGCCTTGGCAATCTTTGGCTCGATAAGTGTCTCAGCCCAGGAGTCCCGGACTGAGAAAAAGGAACAAAAGGCTGATAAGAAAGACGAGAAAATGGTAAAGGACGAGAAAAAGGGAGCAAAGCACAAAGCCCTAAGGGAATCAAAAAAAGCTGCTAAGAAGGAAAACAAGGAACGGATAAAGGGAGAGAAGGCCAAATAAGTACTCATCATACAATTATAGATTAGAAAACGATCCCAACCATGGTTCGAAAGGGTGTTATTATACTGGTGGTAATTTTATCTATGGCGATCTCCGGTTGCCATAAAACCTACGATACCGGCGTATACCGCACTGGAAGGGCATGGAATTTTGGCGTCTATTTTTTTGACGCTCAGAATCATCTGACTGATAGCTGCGCCATAAAATTGACGATCGGGAAGGGTGGTTGGCTTTCTTACATAATGGACCAGCGAGAACTTCTATATACCTATGGCAATTGTTGTGGCAAGGACCTTGAGGAAACAACCGGAGTAGACGAACGACCAAACATGGTATTCATACATCCTCCCAGGTTAGCGTGTATGGCGTTCACTGAAATTCCACCGATGCCGCAAATTAGCTTGCCCGTCAATATGACTGAGGTCAGTACTGGGGAAATAAGAATTGTCAAAGGATGGGGAAGCCTAAACGGCAAAACAATCAAACAAAGGGAGAAGCTGGTTAAAATGGTGGAGTTTACCTTTGCAGATACCACAATACCCTGTATTATGATAGAAGGTGAAAATACAAACTATATAGACACCTTGGGGGTATACAAATCCCAATATTTATTTAATGAACACTTTGGGTTCACCCAGCTCAACTATTATAAGCCAAATGGCGAATCGGTAAAAATGATACTGAAAACAACGAATTTCAGGTAGTAAGCGTTTTTTGCTTGAGGAACTATTCCACGGCAGTTTTCTTATCAACGTCCCGCCTATAGATAAGCATACCTACACGGTCAATATGATCTTTCATATCCTGGTTCTTGATTTGGTTAAAGTATTGCAGGTCAAAACGGTACAGAAATCCAAGTTGCTCAAGTTGAATGCCCAGATCCAGCATGTCATCAAACTTCAGTCGGTCATCGAGGGATACAATCGCGAGATCAATATCAGAACCGGCTTTATAATTTCCCATGGCCCTTGAACCGAACAATATTACCTCACGGACGCTACTATTAGCGGCAAACACATTTTTTATTTGTTCCAGATCGTAAGACGCAATTCCCGTATCCATAAGTTGCAGTTAGACGTTAGTTATTGTATAGCTCTTTTTCCAGTCGCTGCTCTAATTGTTTTAGCAATTTATAATATTCCCCGACAATACTTTCGGCTATACCGTCTGTGGTCGCGCTATCGTAGGTATGGGAGGTCAATTCTCGGGATTTTTTCATTTGCCGCCATTTTCTCTCGTCATCAATATAGCCGTCCTACAAAGACTGCTCCAACACCGGGTTAGGGCCGTTTATATCCAGGTACCCTTTGAATTCAAGCAAGTCCTGAAGTGTTTTCCAAGCCAGTTCAAACGTGTATTCAAATCGCTGTATCAAGCCTTCTTTTTCGAGCTCTGACAGGCTGTCTTCGGTTCTCTCAGTAACCACCTCAGCGAGCTTAGAAAGCGCCTTTTTATAGTTGCTGAACCTTTGAACCCATCTTGTATCTTTATTTTGCATTGTGTCAATTTAAGCCGGTGAAATATATTTGCCCGAGGCAAAAACTGCCTTGTTCGGCCCTCATTTAATTTGTTTGGTTCGCCATGGTCTATCGCTTAACTATCATACAAAGTTATGGTGATTTCGGTAATTTCTGGTCGGACGATCAGCTCCGGCCCGACCTCGTTCCTACTGCAGGGCTTCAATTTATGACTTCGTATTCAGGTCACCAACCGCTGATACGGGCAAGATCAATTGGGTGTACCACCAAAAAAATCAATTCGAATTACTCCGTTCCATTTTGCGGTTGGCGTCTATCAATTTAAAAATAACACCATCTACAACCACATAAATAAAATCCTCGTCGTAAACGATCACGTCCGTCATTTTGTGCGCGGCTTCTTTCTTTGATGGTTTAGTTACCGAAGAAATAGTGACCTCATAAACGCTATCTACGAAAATGCCCAAACGTTGTTTGGCACAATCAAAATTGCTTTTTGCGTATGCCTCTGCATTTACTTTTCTGACGGTGTATTTTGGATCGTAAAAGATGCCATAATACGTAGAGATACTGTCCTTGGCAAAACACACCTTCTGCGTGGCATAATGTTTTACCTCTTCTTCTTCCAAACCATAAATTGTGGAGTACTCATGGCTTATATGGCGCCAGCAAGTGCGTAGGGAATTGACGATCTTATCTGTATCTACAGCTTGGGCCCTGCAGCTATTATGGCTCGGCAACAAAAAAACGATCGTCAATAACCATAGGTATATCTTCATTATTTTCTGAGTTTAAGCACCTGTATTTTTCGTTCGGGTTGATAATCGGCATATTTCTTCACGCCCAGTTCATCCTTGCGCCTGTTCATCAGTCCCTTGGTTACATTGGGCGCCTTGGAGTGCACAAATCTATTCCAGTCGCGCTGCAGCTTATCAAAATCCGCCAGGCTGTTTATGTCGTTAACGATACTGGTAGCCTTGGAAAAACCACCGAGGTTATACGCCAACATCGTAAGCGCGTCAAATTCGTTTTGTGAAACCGGTACATTTATGTACTGCTTTACCTGGTCTTCATAAGCCGGCACCTTCTGCCTGATCATTTGTTCCGCTTCCTCCATGGTCACACCATCGTTCCATTTACTCATTTCTCCGTACGGGACGAAAAAGCCAAAACCTATGGTAAAACCTCCATCTTTAAGGGTATATAATTCAGGTGAAAAGCCCTCCAGTTTTTCCAGCAGGCTGTATCCCTCATCCGAAAGGTGCAATCCTGCAACGGGCATTACGGGTTCCACCAACCTATGAGGAATAGCCATCGGAGGAATTACAAGCGCTTTCGCCAAAATAATCTCGCTTACTTTCCCCTTGATAAGAGGCTGAACCGCAAGGGCCGTTATAGCACCCACTTCCTCAAGCAAGGGCGGAAGTGACGGAACGGGCATAATTGCAAAGCGGCCGGCTGCAAAATCCCGTGCTTTTATCCCTACAAGGCGCTGGATAGGAAGGGTGGTTTTTAGATCAGCTTCGGCAATGGGTGCTGGCAGGGGTGGCGGGCCCATCGCATTAACACCAGGGACAACAATAACCCTTGTTTTTATTCTTACAAGGGGTAGCGGTGACAGTGCTATTATCTTCCCTACCTCTTCAACCGCAGCAGGTAGGGGAGGCGAATTTGCCAAACCGAAACTATCCACTATGAGGAATGCGACTTTTATATTCACCAGGCCCCCAAGCGGAAGGGGTTTTGTTATATCCGCTTCGGCTGCAGGCGTCGGTAGCGGCGGTAAGGCAACCGTAGGCAAATCCACCACTCCAAGCTCGTCTGTCTTTATTCCTACGAGGGCGCCGGGCGGCAGTGCCGCAATGGTGTGAATGATGGGCACACGTAGCCGCATGACTATTGTTACATAGTCGCCGGTATCAGACACCGCTACATGGTCTAATTTGGTACCCGGTTTATTGCCTAAGATTTTAGACAAGGCTGGTAAATTGTTCATCGCCGCTGCATTGATAGAGTCAACAACCCCCTGTCGCAGTGTCTGGCTAAACACTGCGACAGGGAATAAGACAAACAAAATAAGCAACCGAATCATATATGCTGCAAGTGCGATTTAAGCGGGATCAGCCCTAAAAATAGCAAAATAGCACTTTAAGTTAAAGTATTCTTTATATTCGAAGCTAGTTGCGGGTAGAATTGAGTAAAATGACTATTCATTAATCGACAAGAAGAATGGGCCTTCCCGGGAAAGTGCTTATTGCGCGGTAGCTGTGTTGCTATTGCAACCGCCGGTTAGTTCTCATCCAGACTTATGTTCGGTGGGTTGCGCACATTGATAAGCAAAAGAGGCCATCTGCGCCGCAGATAGCCTCTTTTCACAAGGTTTTAAAAACTTTAGTGTTTCACAACCACCGTTGTGGTGAGTTCATTTCCTTTCAGATCATTGATCCTAACGAGGTATAAACCTTCGGCAATTGCTTGTGTATTTATGGCTGCGTTGCCAGAGCTGCTTTGCGAGGTAGACACTGTGCGGCCAAGCAGATCTATCATGGTCATGGTAAAATCAGTCTGGTCTGCAGTTCTGGCATGCACCTGATTATCGGCCGGGTTGGGATAGACGGTTGCGGCTATTGAATGAGAAGCAATGCTCTTTACACCCAGCGTATTGTTGATCGTGTTCAAAGTGCTATTGGTAACGACGGGGCGGTTGTAGTCGAAATAAATGCTTGCTTTATTTTTTATTTGAGTGCCTGCTGCAAGTCCACTCTTGAGATTTACACTATATTCTATATTCCCGATGCTATTGTTAGGGTCGGTCATGCTGTCCGGTAAGTTGATATTACTGAACCTGAATTTATAGGCATTACCCACGGCATAGATCTCTACTGGTGCAGTGGAGGAGATGAGCTTAAATGAAGTGGGGTCAATGCTTGGGTCCAGCGTATCATTAACCGTAATGTTAGCAGCAGGGGCAGTCCCGGTATTTTGGAAATGTATAGAATAGTTTAACGGCGTGCTATTAGGTATGTACCCTGGCGTACCCACGCCTTGTGGTGACACCTCTATGCCGTTTGGATCAAATGAGACGGTTACATAACTATGGAATATCGCGGTGTTATTGGTAAGGTTTGGATCCGGGAGCGATGTAGGCGTGGCCGTGAGCGTGCTGGTCAGGTTGGTGCCCACCGGCGCTGTCAGGTCACAATAAAGTTTCAGCGTCCCGCCGAATGTAAAATGATCGGAAAGCGTTGTGAGGTCCCATGTGAGCGTGCTACCCGACACACTAGTGGGGGGCATGGACAGGTGAGAATAGGCAGGAAGATAATGCAAGTGAGGGTCCAACGTAAGTGTTACGGTGGAGGCCAGTCCTGTACAAGTATATCCCCCGTATCCCCAATTCAGGTCGCTGGCGCCTATCACCATAGAGAAAGCGCTGTCTCCAAGTACCACATTTTCCGCATACCCACTGGCACTCATATCAAAGCTGGTAAGCGGCACGCAACTATATGCGTAGTTCTCCGTGTAAGAGCCGCTGGAAGTGGCAGTGAGGCTGAATGTACCCGATGCAGGGCATGAATGTGCGAGTTCACAGCCGGGCCCCACATACGTATAAAGCACATAATTATCGGGTGGCAGATTCAAGGCATACCCTCCCGTATCATCAGTAAAGGTGCCTATAGTAGTATCACCAAATGCGGAATTCACCAGCCACACAATGACATAGGGAACGGCCGGCTCTCCTGTTTCGTACATGCAATCGCCGTTCGTATCCACATAGGTCCTTCCCTGTAGGGTGGCGCAGCTATTAGATATGGATAATGGTATAGGGGCGGTCCATGAGCCGCTGGGGCCACTTGCGCTGGTGATAGAGCAGTACATCGTATAGTTTCCAGGGAGCGTATAGGTATGTCCAATCGTGGTGTAGATGCCCACTGTATCCAGCAGCTTGAAGGTGGTATCGAAGCCATCATCAAAATTAGCATAAATGGTCACAGAATCCCCTGGGGGTATTGTACCCATAACATACCCCTCAATCCCAAGGGATACTGTGGCTGGCAACGTGCATGACACCGAAACCGCACTTGGAAACCCTGTCGCAGTTATACCGGTTATCTGCGCGCCGGCTTTTTGTGGCCTTAAGATCGCTGACATCGTTAGCAGCAAGATCATAGGCAATAGTAATGTCTTTTTCATAAATGTCTTTTTTAAAATGTAAAAATGTTTTGGTTTACAAATAAGACATTGCACAGTGGGAAATGGTTGGGTTTTTTGTAGAAAATATTTTCATAAAACACTGAATACCAACATTATACAAAATAAAAATACATCACTATTAATGATGCAATTCGTATTAACTGAGCAGTAAAAGACGTTCAGCGAAGCTTTATGTAAAGGGAAATAGGGTCACAATACTACTATGACGAGGAAACGAATGAAAACGTTAGAAGTGCGGAGAAATTCTTATAAAAAAATCAATCAAAATTTATTCATGCTCGGCTTCTACTGTGGTACTGTTCTATGGCGGGTCTTGTATCGCCCCGAGATTGTGGTGTTGCCAACTTGTTACTTTTACTTAATGAAATTTCTCGCCCTTAGCCAGCATTTGCAGGATAATGTTCATCCGTTTTTCACGGGTCTCCGGCTTTTTAGCGGTCTGCAGTCGCCACGTAATGGCGTATTTGTTGGCTTTGTTCAGCGAGTCAAAAAATGCTTTTGCATCCTTGTTTTTTTCAAGGTGCTTCAGGAGATCATCAGGGGTTGCCGAATTGGAAGGTGAATCGTATGCTGCATCCAGCCGCCCGTCTTTCTTTGCGTCTTCAAAGGCCTTCACTCCGGCGGCTTTCATTCTTTTTTCGTTCGTAAGCCTTTCAATATGTTCAATATTTCGTTTCGACCAAATACTTCGTGCCTTGCGTGGCGTGAATTTCTGGATCCATGAGTCACTGTCACATTTCTTCTTTTGTCCGTCGATCCAGCCATAGCAAAGCGCTTCGTCGAGTGCTTCTGCGTAAGTAAAGGTTTTTTTGCCGGAGTCTTTGTTGAATATACGCAGCCAGATGCCATCAGAGGTTGCATGATTGGCAGCAAGCCATTTCTCCCACGCATTCGCATCCGCAAATGACTCAGTGGGAGCGTCCTTCTTGTTTTCTGTAGTACTCATCTACGCACTGTCTATTTAAAGCCGCACAGCCGATACTAAATTACAAAAATGTTTTTGAAATCGGATTTTTCACTGGTTGAAGCATCTGCTGCGTGCTTACCTTAATACCGGCAAATGCAGACGTATCATTTTGAGGCGTTCTTTCTAATTGTCATTATGACCATTTACAGCATCAGTTACCATGTCCCGCTATTCTCCAATAGTCTCTGCTTCCGTAACTATAGGGGCAAACAGGGCCTTCGCAAAATAGCCGCCCTCATCAATTTCTCCTACTAAAAAAATCAACCCTTACGTCTTATTTCCTTTTTATGAAGTTAGCCGATTTTAAGCACAACCGCTCTCTTTCTCCGCCCTCACCCACTACCCCACCATCCCTCTCTATCCAAATTCCGATACCGTGTCGCTTCTGCCAGATGCTCCGGGTCGCTTAGTCAGAAGCAAGGGCTTAGTTCAGAGTTTGCGAAGTTTTAAGACCAGCACAGAGGTTTGGGATTAGTATAAGAGATTTACCTCATTACTTGCCCCCATCGGTAAAAGCCGAATCTGCGATATCATACATTTAGTTAATTAATAAATAGAAGGCAAAAGCGAAATGCAAAATAGGCGCTTGGTTCTTGCTTACCGCTAAGTATTTGAAGACTTAGAGAACGTGTGTTTTTCCAATATAAAATTTTTGCTTTATATTGCCGGAGCAAGATGTTTATATGAAAATTACTACCCACATTTCCCGTAAAGATTACCTAAAGCTTTCGTTTGCGCTGGCGCTTAGGTGGGTTTTATATTTTGACGTTGCACTGGTTGTTGCTGCGGTAGTCATACACTTCTTTGGGAGTGGCGCCTCCAATAGCATTTTTTCCTCTGGGCCGCTGATCCTTGGGTTCACTATATACATGCTGTTGATGGTGCCACTGGTCTTGTACCGGCAGGCAGCGCGACGTTATAGTACCGACACGCGCATGCAGGAAACCATTGTATATGAGCTTGACGGCAACACACTCAATACTGTTGGAGAATCGTACTCGATCAAAAAAGACATCAGCAAAAGTTACAAGATCCGTGAGCTGAAAGACTGGTTTCTCATCTATAGTAATAACAGCATAGCCACGCAGATCCCAAAAAAAGATATGACTGTTACCGAAATAAGTGACTTGCGCGAGCTGCTGCGGCAGGTGAACATACCCGGTGAAAAAAAATTACTAAAATGACGGTAACTATACACATCACCCGCACTGAATATATAAAGCTCGTCCTGTCTCTTTACTATAGAAAGGGCAAACAGCTTTTTATTGCTGTTGCAGGACTATGCGCACTGCCCGCCGGCATTGCAGCGGCAGATGGGGCGATAATATTATCAGGTATCCCATCGTTGGTTTATTTTTTTCTCAGTACACTTACATTGGTGGTCATTCCTTTCCTCATTTACAGGCAAGGCGCCAAACAATATGATTCAAACACCCTGCTGCATGAGCGGATAGAATGTGAGTTCACAGGACATACATTCAGGTTGAAGGGACCTTCTTTCTCGGCAGAGCTTGATCTTACTAAATGTAACCGAATATTAGAATTGAAGCACTGGTTCCTTTTCTACGAGAGCCAGACTGCGGCCAATGTATTCCCGAAAGCAGGGATGTCTTCTACTCAGGTAGGCGAACTCCGCGAAATACTGCGCGGGCTACCAGAACATGTGAGGAAAATA
>Ga0364860_10627_pt2 | contig 18202 bp, 9 predicted proteins | sample ExccelAu500001D4_FD_206916 | JGI IMG/M metagenome (GOLD analysis project Ga0364860, IMG submission 206916) | Enriched cells from Trout Bog Lake Hypolimnion, Wisconsin, USA - BchlTB.Aug20.5000.01 .D4 | ecosystem: Environmental > Aquatic > Freshwater > Lake > Hypolimnion/Profundal zone | place: USA... | reverse complement strand
TTAACTGTTTAACAGGTTTTGCATTTTTTTAATCAGGCGCGACTATATACCAAGGTTTAAACCGGACCAAGAAACCTGCCAATAGCGCCTGATTTTCTTTACCGTTATAAGTCCCGTTTATAGTTAGCGGGATTGAATATATGGGCATCAGGGCTTACATCAAAATTTTATATAGTGAATTGCTCTGCTACTACATTTTAACTACCAGCCTCTTTCCTGGTTCCACATCCATATTCCAGGCAGTTTCTACGTTTTTTAGCGGAACAACCACTGTTTCAATTTTTAGTATGCCTTTTGCAGCCAATAACATCATTTCGGGCAGTATTACGGTGTTCATTTTGTCGAGCGCTTCCTGCGGCAGGCTGCCAAAACCAGAGCCCAGTATTTCAATGGCCGAACTGCGCAGAATACCCGACGGAAGCTGTATAGTTTCACCGGCCATACTTCCACAGGTAACAAACCGGACAATGCCGGCACCGGTATGCAAACTGCTGCCTTTTAAGGCCTGTATTATAAGTTCGGCAGGATGCCCCCAGGTATAATCAATAACAATGTCTACGTGAGTTTGGCTGTTTATCTCTTTCAGTTGGCCGGCAATCAGTTTGTCATCTTGTTTCAGTGATATTACTTCATCTGCTCCTAAACCGCGGAGGCGTTCAAGTACAACAGGGTTTCTTCCGGTAGCAATAACTTTTTGGGCACCGTAATATTTAGCCATCTGTATGGCAGCCATACCTGTTACACCAGTGGCTCCGTTAATCAATACAGTGTTGCCTTTTTTAAGGCCTGCACGATAAAGTAAGGCCAGCGCGGCCCCTATTACCGTATTAGGCAGTGCAGCAGCCGTTGCATCATCTATCCCCTTGGGAATAACCACGCAGTTACGTTTATCAACCAAAGTTTTTTCTGCCATTGTACCGCCTATTCCCGGAGCATATACGCGGGTTCCATCCGGTAAAAGGCCCACCCCATCCTGCCCCACTACCACGGGCAGATTTGCGTAGCTTGCATAGTGCCTGCCAGATGCCCTGGCTTTGTCAAGATTCTTTACGGCCGCCGCCTTTACCTCAATTACCACCTGGTTTTCGTTTTGAATTACCGGGTCAGGAAAATCCTCATATTTAGGTGCTTTACCAGATTCATGTAACACAGCTGCTTTCATACCCTATCGTTTTTGCCTGACGAAAATAGAGAATAGCAGCGATGTATCCGCGTCAGAAATACGCACTACATAAATACATGGCAACTATAACAAAAAAACCGACGGAAAAGCAGGCCGGTGCAACACACTTACCCTGTTTCTGAAACCGGAAACGGAGAAATAAAAAAAGCCCCCGTTACTGTAGTAACAAAGGGCTTTTGGGTTGGAATTTTAACTGTTATAATTTGATAAGCTTAATAGTATATTTCCTTTCGCCTGAGTTGAGGTGCATCAGGTAAATACCCTGGGCCACGTTTAACTCAATTTCCGACTGGTTACCTTTAATTTTGGTTCGATAAATAACCCTGCCAGCAGCATCAACTATTTCGCAGGCGCTGCCTACCCATCCGTCGCTTACATCAATGTGCCAGCTTCCGTTTTGTAAAGGGTTAGGATAAACTTTAATGTTTTCATCGGCGGCTATTTGCGCAATACCAAGTACCTTAACGATTTCAGAATTTGATTTGGATGAACAGCCATTGGCATCCGTACCTACGGCGGTGTAGGTGCCATCCTGAATTGGCACATAAACGCTGGAGGTAGCGCCTGCAACAGGCGTGTTACCGTTATACCATTGATAAGACACCGCACCGGTAGCCCGTAAAGTATCGCCGTGCTGGGTTATGGTAACAGTTGGCGGTGTATTAACCGTAACAGTTACATGGTTGGAAGTTGCAGTACAATTAGCGTTATCAGTTACTGTAAGATAATAATTACCCGCTGCCGTAGCATAAACACACTGACTGGTGTCTCCAACATTCCAGCGGTACGAACGATAACCGGCAGGTGCACATATAGGGCTGGTATCTCCCTGGCAAATAGCCGCTGAGCCCGGTTGCAGGGTAATTGTACCACCCGAAGGATTAATTATCACGCTTGAAGTTGCATTACAACCCGAAAGACCGTTAACCGTAACTGTATAAGTACCGGCCGCAAGGTTACTGATAGTGCTTGTGGTTGCACCATTGCTCCAGATATAAGTATATGACCCGCTTGTGCTGGTTACTGAAGCAGAGCCATTGGCATTACCGCAGGTAGTATTCACAACCGAAGTATTTATAAGCAAGGTTCCGCTTACTGAAACAGAAGCCGAACCTGTTGCGCTGCATCCACCGCCACCGGTTACTGTTACAGTATAGCTGCCGCCCGGCAGATTTTGAAGGCCGGCAGAAGTGGCATTGTTACTCCATAAATAGGTATAAGGAGGTGTACCGGCGGTTATATTAACACTGGCGGTACCGATGTTGCTGCTGCAATTTGTAGGGGTTGCCGAGGCAGAAAATGCCACACTGGTACCCGAGCTGGCAACAGTTGCCGTAGCACTGGCACTGCAACCCGGCGCACCGGTAACCGTAACCGAATAATTACCTACCCCTACACCCGTAACGTGGGCAGTAGTGGCGTTATTGCTCCACAAATAACTAAACGGACCACTGCCGGTAGTTACATTTACGGTAAGCGCACCACCGCCCGAACAGGCAGCGCTCGCGCCACTTGCAGAAAGGGTAATAACACTTGACGAATCGACTATTCCGGTTGCTTTGGCTTCACAGCCCCCAGAACCCGTTACGGTAACCAAATAACTACCCGGGGCAAGATTTGTGATACGCTGCGTGGTGGCACCATTGCTCCACGAATAAGTGAATGGACCTGTTCCCGAAGCCACACCAACATCACCAGTACCGTTATTAAGATTACAGGTGGTGGGGGTCATGGTTAATGATATGGTAACACCAAATGTTCCGCCAACTACTGCCGTGGCAGTTGCAGAACATCCACCGGTTCCGGTAACGGTTACCGTATAAGTGCCACCTGCCACGTCAACAATACCCTGGTTGGTACTTCCGTTACTCCAGAGATAAGTATAACCGGAGCCCCCTGTTGCGGTAACTGATGCAGAACCATTACTGAAACCGCAGGTAGCACCAACAACATTTGTAGTTAAATTCATATTAGATGATGAACCTACTGTAACGGCAGTTGTAGCCGGGCAACTGCCCGATCCCGCCGCCAGGCTAATGCTGTCAATAGCAAAACCGGGAGGGTTTCCACCACTACCGCCAAGAGTTCCGGCGGCGTTTATCCATTCAAATGCTATCCTGAAATTTGTAATGTTTTCATAATTAGAAGGGATAGCGATGCTGGCCTGGGTGCAGGTAGAAACGTTATCATATTGGGTAGGCAGTGCGGTCCAGTGCAAACCACCGTCACTACTGAGGTCGACCAAACCGTAATCTGAACCGGGAGTGCCCAGCGACTCCCATGTAAATCCTAACTTAATATTGCTTTTACCAACCGTTGAAATAACCGGTGATACTGCCAGCACATCAGTGGCGAAATTTCCGAAAGCGGATGGCAATGCCATGTAAGTGCAGGTCCCGCCCTGCCCAAAGCAAGGCAAACCTGCAGGGTTACAGGTAATATGCAGATAGTTGCCGGTAGTACAGTTACAGGTTGCATCGTTGTTTACAATCCACTGGTTGGCGTCAGCCCCATTGGCTATATGTCCGGTGTCATTTAAAGTCCAGCCGGTACTGCCGTTTGTAAAATTCTCAGTCCAAAATACCGCGGTGCCGGTAGATGTATCCTGTACAGTTACGTTATATGTGCCTGCAGCCAAACCTGTAACAGTATCGGTAGTTTGACCATTTGACCAGTTATATACAAACGGGCCCGGTGCACCGGTTACCGCCACAGAGGCTGAACCATTGCTGCTGGCACATGCCGCTGAAACGGTGGATGGAGTCAGCAATAACGATGAACCCTGCGCTAATGTAGCGCTGGCACTTGCCGAACAACCATGCGCATCAGTTACCGTAACTGAATAAGGACCGGGCGCAAGATTTGAATCTACTCCCTGGGTGGCTCCGCCATTCCAGGCATAAGTGAAAGGACTGCTTCCTCCTGTAATTACCTCGGCTACCGCTTTTCCGTTTGTTTGGCCGCAAGACGGAGGGAATGTTACCACATTGGTTATAAATGCAGTTGCTGAATCAATTGTAGTACTCGCTACCGCGGTGCTGTTATCAGATTGATCAGTGACCGTAACAAAATATGTAGCCGGGCACAAATTATTAATAGTAGCGGTGGTAGCGCCATTGCTCCATAAATATTTATAAGGCCCAGTTCCGTTTGTTGTTCCGGCTGTTGCACTACCCGAGCATTGCCCTAAACACGGTGGAGGTGTTGGCGTTAAATCTGCAGTGAATATCTTATAACAGATAGGCGCCACCTGCGGGCATGCATTCATAAAAACCGCTGCCGCAAACGTTTGGCCACAGGCCAAAATAATTCCCTTATATCCGATAGAAACATCGTATACAGGTCCCGCGGTTGCAGCTGTACCAATCAAGTTCAGGTTTGCATCGTATTCTACCACCTGATTTTGTGCACCAACATAAACGTTGCCGCAGGTGTCAATTGCCACCCCGCTGTTTAACTGGGCCGCACCACCGGGAATAGTTGCTGTAGCCAGAATATTACCGGTATTGATATCCCGTTTGTCAAGTGTCGCTCCGTCGGTAGTGTATAAGAAATAGCTGGTAGCCCTGATATTGTTAGATCCCTGTCCTTCTCCACCTCCCGGGCTATAAGGCAAATAATAATCGTAGTTATACGAATGCATTTGCCGGTAGTTGAACGAAAACGATTGGGTAATCGATGCTAAAGTGTCAAGCGAAAGGGCATACAGATTGCCATTGGGCGACATACATAACGACCTGACTTCGTTGATAGCCAGTCCACCGGTATGTGGTACAATTGAAACTTCTTTGTAATTGGTAATAGTACCATTGGTAAGATTCATTTCATTAATAACTCCATACCAAACCCCTACCGGGAATGCAGAGAAGGGTCCGCGCATCCCCCCGATATAAAGCTTCGTTTGGTCGCAGTTAAAATCCATTGACCAGTATTCCAGGCTTAGTGTTAATGTATTGCCTGAGGTCTGTGACCAAACCAGGGTTCCTGCGGGATTAATTTTGGCAAGCGTTCCTCCGTCTCCATTGGTTATGTACGCATTTCCTGCTCTGTCAACCGCCAATGCTCCAAACCAATCTGAACTCTGATCCCAGGTGGTTGAATAAGTCCAGATAACGTTGCCTGCAGTACCATACTTAACCAAAGTAAAAGGGCTTGAACCGCCATACACGTATGCATCACCTATACTGTCGCTCTTTATATAGTAAGCGATATTTCCGGTTGGCAGGTTTGGAGTTGTGGTCCACGGGTCAATTACTACAGTTTGAGTGTTGTCGTAATTGCCAAGCCTGAAGGCGACCTGTTTCTTTGCCAAAACAAACGAAGAAGAAATTGTTTTTGCCTTATTATTCTCATAGAAAGTTAACGGGGCGTGATCAATGATATCGCCGAATTTTGTAGGCAGGTGCATCTCCCCTTTTTCTGATAATGAAAGTTTCTCAGCGCCCGAATACCGCATTTTTACCTGCGAAACATCGGCACCGGGATGTAATATCAGTGAATACTCAATACCCGTTCCCTCATGAAAAGTATAAACCACATCAATATTGTTATACAGGTTTTTATATGTTATTTTCTGAAATGCAGAAACATTACTTACGCATTTACCAGACAGGTGATAGTTAAAATAATCAGACACCTTATCATCGGCCACAACCTGGACATTGGTATTTGCCCCTACCCATTGCATTTGAACAATGGAAGGCACCTCCGAGGCTTCATCAGCATCGCGTTCTTTTTTTTCGCCCTGCTCTTTCCCTTCCTCTTCTCTTCTTGAATGATGTTCCTTCAAACGGTAAGCAAGGCCGGTTTTTGTAAAAAGGATAACATTAACTCCGCCATCAGTACCATATAACACCGAACCGCCGGCATCTTTGGTCAATGCATTGAACTGCCCTTTATTTTCAATAAATACCCTGCGCGGCTCAACGGAAGCCTTCCATGGGGTGGCAGCTTCCTGTGCAGAACAATACAGGCTGATAATAACCGTAATAAGTAAGAGTAAATGTTTTTTCATACATGGGGTGGTTTGATTGAATAAAAAACAAAAAACCCTTCAGGCAATGCGCCTTTCAAGGCATCAATAAAAATAGGGATTTTTCTGAATTGACAAACGGAAGTTTAAAATAGAGATAGTTTATTTGACAAAGGTCGTATTGACCTGCCCTAAAAGATTAACCAACGGCTGCATGGGTAAGAGACCTGCTGAGAAGTGTGAAAAAAATTCAGTTGTTTTGAAGCTGAATCCGGAGTTATTATTACACCTGTTAAATACCAGAAAAAATGAATTTAGGTCTGCCTGTAAGAGAACACACTGCGCTTCTTGTTATCGACGTTCAGGAGCGGCTGATGCCTGTTATTTTTGAGAGTGAAAAGGTGTTTGCCAACGTAAACAAACTGATACGGGGGGCTGAAATACTAACGCTTGAAACTATCATAACCGAACAATACCCTAAGGGCCTCGGCAATACCTGCAAAGAAATACAGTTGCCTGAAACCCCGAATATTATTGAAAAAACCTGCTTTAGTTCAATGCTGAGTACCGAGGTAAACGACCAACTTAAATTGACCAATGTAAAATCGCTCATTATTTGCGGGGTTGAAGCACACATCTGCGTTTTAAAAACTACCCTGGATGCTTTAAAGGCAGGGTACGAAGTTCATGTTGTGGCCGATGCCGTTTCATCACGCACCGACGAAAACAAACAACTGGCCATTAAACGCCTTCGCCATGCAGGGGCATATATCACCTCGGTAGAAATGATACTTTTCCAGTTGCTGGATTACGCCGGGACTGATGAATTTAAGGCAATCAGTAAGTTGATTAAATAGTGTTCAGGTGCGCAGGTGTTCAAGTATTCAGGTGCACGTGTATTTAAAATAAACATTAATAAGCGGTACATAGAGTTCAACATAATTTGTGATACCACAAAGATAAACCCTCAGCTGCTAAATACATAAGCACCCGTATACCTGAACACTTGAACACTTGAACACCTGAACACCTAAATACCTGAACACTTGAACACCTGCGCACCTGAACACCGCAACTCTATTAAAAAAACGCTATGCTGTATATGCTGCGCTCTTATCCTCGGCAATGCGTACGCTCAAACCACCGATGCTATTAAAGATACCCGGGGGCGTGAACTGATTCTGCATGGACTCAATACCAGCGGCAACGCCAAGTTTGACACTGCCCACATGCCATGGATAAAAGAAAGCGATGTAGAGCGTGAGCAAAGCCAGTTTGGATTCAATACCGTGCGGCTCCTGATTTTTTGGGGCGCCATTGAGCCTGAAGAAGGCGTTTACAATGAACATTACCTGGCCGAGGTAAAAAAGCGGGTAGAGTGGTATACCAGCCGACACATGTATGTCATATTCGACATGCACCAGGATGTGTTTGGCTATGGAGTAGGCGATAACGGCGCCCCGGCCTGGGCGGCAGCGCATGATGCTATTATAAAACACCTGGTGCCAAATAAATGGCCCTGGTGGATGAAAAACCTGGAGCCCAAAATCATTAAATCTTACGTGCAGTTTTTTACCTACAAAAAACATAAAGACCGCCAGCAGCATTACATAGCCTGCTGGCAAAAAGTAGCCGGCATGTTTAAGGATAACCCTTACGTTATAGGGTACGACCTGATGAATGAGCCACATGGAGGCAAGGTTATAAAAACACTGGCAGGTGGCTTTGAACGCCGCCAGTTATCGGCCATGTATAAAAGATTGATACCCGCCATCAGGTCTGTTGATACAACGCACTACATATTTTTCGAGCCCCGTTCGTTTGGAGTAAATTTTGGTATGGCTTCGCATTTGCCCAAGGTATATGACACTCCTGTCAATAATCCAAAACTGGTTTACTCGGCGCATTGCTATTTGAAATTTGTAGATATAGGAGGCGATTACAAACCCAAACATGTTAAAGAAATGCCCCACTGGTTTGCTGCGCGCGACAAAGAACTAAAAAAACAGCAATGCCCGCTGATGATTGGCGAATTTGGCCTTTCGCCACAAAAAAAAGATTTTGACGCTTACCTGCACGACCTGTTCAGGCTGGCCGATGAGCGGCATGCCTCCTGGACATACTGGAGCAACGACCACGGTGGCTGGAGCCCCTTAAAACCAGACAACTCTCCCACGCCAATTTTAGCTGAATTGCTGCGCGTTTTTCCACAAGCCACCGCGGGCCATCTGCTGAATTACAGTTACGACCCGGTTACAAAAACTTTTGAAATGGATTTTACCAGCAATGCCGGAATAAATGCGCCTACCGAAATTGCCGTTCCGCGTTCAATATATCCCGCAGGATATCAGTTAACGGTAACCGGCACTATCCATTACCGAAGCGAGGTTGATGAAGCAACTAATACTTTAAAATTATTTGTTTCAGAAAACGGGGCGCACATAACAGTTAAACTCAGCCCCAAATAGTGATATAAAACAGTGATAACCCGCCGGTTGTTTGTTTTCATTATAAAAATTCTAATATTGCTGTCAAACAAAATTTCCCTGTATTTTGTTTCAAATATCAACCACCTGATTTAAACCATTATTTCACCCAACATTCTGACTATGGAAACTGAAGTGCTCGAAGAAAAAGTTACAGACTACAACAATATATTTAACGAGAAAGATTACAGCAAACGCGCCGGTTCGGGTGGCGCTCAAAAGGCAACCAACAACTTTTACACGCTGGTAACTGAATTTTATGAAAAAGGCTGGGGCCAGTCATTCCATTTTGCACCCCGTTTTAAAGGTGAAAGCTTCCGCGCCAGCATTCTGCGCCACGAACATTTCCTAGCCGTAAAACTGGGGTTAAATTCAAAAGACAGGGTATTGGATGTGGGTTGCGGTGTAATGGGCCCTGCCCGTAATATAGCAAGGGTATCAGGAGCGCATATTACCGGTATTACCATCAATGAACACCAGATACAACGCTGCAAAGCTTTAAACGGGGCTACCACCATTAACCATTTACTGGATGTGAAACAAGGCGATTTCATGGCGATGCCATTTCCTGACAACAGCTTTGATAAAATGTACGCCATTGAAGCAACCTGCCATGCCCCAAGCCTGGTGGGTGTTTACAAACAGGTAATCAGTAAACTGAAACCCGGTGGCAAAGCCTGCTTTTACGAGTGGGCCATGACTGACAAATATGATGCCACCAATCCTGTTCATGTTCAGATTAAGAAGGATATTGAATACGGCAACAGTATTTGCGAACTGAGTACTATCGCCGAAATTGACCAGGCAATTAAAGAAGCCGGCTTTATAAAAGACGAAACTATTGATCTCGTACATTCCAATTACGGAAATGACGAGCCTTGGTATAGTACTTTGAAAAGCGGATGGTCGCTTAGGCAAATGCGTCATACAAAAGTGTTCCGCACTTTTACTCAATACATGCTTAACACGCTTGAATTTTTACATCTTGTTCCGAAAGGGACCGGCGAAGCTCACCGTATTTTAATCATTGCGGCAGATAGCCTTCCGGCTGGAGGTGAACTTGATATTTTTACGCCGATGTATTTGGTGTGTGTAAGGAAGCCGGAGTAAAAAAAACAGCAGGCACTTATCTCAACAGCGTAACACTCCCCTTCTTTTCTTCATCCCGGTCAAGGTCGATGAGGTGGATGTTAACGCGGTAAACATAAACCCCTTCAGGGGCCTTCTGTCCTTTGTAGTTTCCATCCCAGGGGTAAAGCCCGTCGTGCACTTTTTCCCCCCAGCGGTCAAATATCTGGAACGATAATAATGTAGCCCCTTCCTGTAAAACCACATAAAACTCATCGTTTACGCCATCGCCGTTGGGGGTAAAGGCATTCGGTATAAAATAATTTTCAGCAGGTAAAGCTGTTACCGGGTGTGTTATTGAATCCGGACAGCCTAACCGGTTATATGCATATAGTGTAACGTTATACTGACCGTATTGGGTAAAATTGTACGATGTATTAAAATCCGTGCTGTTGCTTATAACCTGGTTACCATTACCCGCCACACTAAAATTCCATAAATAACTTGCTGCGTACTGGCTTTGATTAGTAAAGCTCACTAAACTTTGCGGTGACTGAACAACAGCTGTGCCGGGAGTAAATACAGCAACAGGTATTGGAATAACTGCAATTAAATTTGACAGGGCAGTATCATAAATGCACTCCGGCGACAATGCAACCTGGAACGCAACTGAATAAACGCCGGCCGCTGTATACACATGGCAACTGTTTTGCTGCCCCGAAGTATCACCATCGCCAAAATTCCAGATATAGCCTATGGTGTTACCTACCGGTGAGCTGGTAAAGCACACCTCAACACCAGGGCAACCGGTTAATGTATCTGCAGTTAAAACCGGGCTTGGAGGGCTTGAAAACACATTTACCACATTGGTGACCGCGCTATCGCAACCGCTGCGGGTTACATTTAAAGTAATATCATGATTGCCGGGTGTTAACCAGTTTACCATTATCGGGCCTTGTCCGGTATCGGGTGTTGCATATCCTCCATTAAAATTCCAGTTGTAGGTTGAAAAGGTTCCGCCATTACCGGTATAAGTTACAGTAGAATTCTGCCCGATACACACAGGGCCTGTAGCATTAAACCATGCCGTGGGATAATCAACTACGTCAACCGTAACGGTATCGATAGTTACGCAGTTAGTGTTGCTGCCGGTAACGCTGTAGGTGGTGGTTACGGTTGGTGTTGCAACAACAGTGCCTGAGTCTGTATTACTGAGTGATGGATTGGCCGCCCAGGTATAAGTAGTGGCCCGGGCCGCATTTAAAACTGCACTACTGCCCAGGCATATAGTGGTAAACGGAGTTAAAGTCATGGCCGGATAAGGTTTTACCAATACGTACTGGGTATCGGGCAACGAGTAACACATACCAGAGCTTACCATTAAGATAATCGTTTTTAAGCCCGGTGTTTGCCAGCTTATATTTAAAGGGCCCTGACCGGTGACCGGTATACCTGTGCCACCGTCAAAATCCCAGGTATAAGTATAATTAGCTGATGCATTGCCGGTGTAAACAATATTCGAATTACCACCTATACACTCAGGCGACACAACGGTAAATGTGGAAGAAGGAGGCAAAACGACGGTAACGTTGATGATGGTGTCTTTGGTGCAGGGACCTGCCACAATAGTTAGTTTTACCGGGTAAGTACCGGTGGCATTGTAAGTATGCGTTGGGTTTTGACTGGCAGAGGTACCCCCATCGCCAAAATCCCATTGCCATGATGAAATGCCACCTGCAGGTGCCGAAAGATCATGAAAATCAACCGGGTCACCTTTGCAGGCAACGGTATTTAGAAAATTGGGCTTAGGTTTAGCCCCGCCTATGATTGTATCCATCGAAAAACCACAGGATGTATTGCCAAAAGTGGTCATGTTTACCAAATACCGGCCGGGCTGATTAATAATAACGGTTTGGTTAGTGCTGCTGCCTACAATACCGGGCCCCGTCCAGCTGTAAGTAGCGCTGCCAGCAGGAGCCGTAAGCGTATCGTTTTCACCGCAGGTAATACTGTCAGATGCCTTTAAGATTAAAGGCGAACACTCCGCACTGATATAGGCGTAAGCATAATGTTTGCCTGCACAACCTTTGGGCAAACAACCGCGGGTAGTAAATGTAATGGTAACAGTTTGCCCTATATAATTGGTTAAAGGCACTACCACATCCGACCACGGTTTCCAATACACCGAATCTTTGCTGCTGAACCCGCCGATAGTGGCCGCTGTGGTAGCATCAACCTGGTAAGCGGCACAGGCAACATTATCTGAAGTACCCGCCACCATGCTGATATTAAAAGATGCCTGTTCGCCGGGTGTGTGCGGCCCGCTGAACAATACCACCGCATAGTGATACGTAAAATTACAATTGGCCGGGGTAACCACAAATGAATACGAAATACTTTCGCCATCACCGGTTTTGGCGTTCGTTACTTCCTGCCACATATTGCCAATGCGGGCCGAGTAAACAGAAGGCCCGCCCGGGTAAACCACCGGCATAACACCGCCCAGGCTGGTTACATTGGCATCGTTACCCCCTGCTGTGGTGGTAATAATCTGGTTCCATTCATTCACAGCATCGTTTGCGGGGTTGTCATCAGGCCCCTGGTTAAAGCCCGGTGTGTTATAGGGATTGGTAGGACTGCATTTACATTTTCCGTTTTCAAGATCCGAGCACTGGTCTAATGAATAGGTGCCTGTCCACCCCGTAAAATTTCCTTCCGAAAAATCCGCATTGACACAGGCCTGCGCCTGCACTTTGCCGCACCAAAAAAGGGTGCTGCAAAAAAACAGGCATTGACAAACAAAATAACCGATGTATTTATTTCTCATTTAATTTCAGCTGAACGCCGGCAAATGTATTAACACGTAAACTTAACAAAGGGATAGCCGCCCCCTGTCTTATGTATTGTTAAATAACCTTTATATTATACCAAACAACATTTTCCGGGGCAAAAACGATAAATCAGACGTCGTATTGCTGAGCCTGCTCCCTTTTTTGCCCGTTTTATTGTAATTTCAGTATATGACAGATACTCCATTGTTCAGGCGACAATTCCGGGAAGAGTATATTGGAAAATACTATTCAGGCAAAGTGCATTTTGCGTTTATAACGCTATGGTGTACCTGTGGCATTGCCCTTTGCGTTTTTTATATTCATAAGCCAACTCTTTTGCAGTTACTGATAATACCACTTACGTTTATTTACACCAACCTGTTTGAGTACCTGGGGCACCGGTACCCCATGCACCACCGCACCCGTTTTTTGCAGGCCGTATTTAAGCGGCACACCTTACAACATCATCACTTTTTCACCAGCGAGCATATGAACTTCGACACAGTAAATGATTTTAAAATCGTATTGTTTCCTCCTGTGCTGCTTATTTTCTTTTCGTTGTTTTTTGTGCTGCCCATCTTCGTGCTTATCTATCATTACTTCTCGCTGAATACAGCCTTGCTCTATGTGGCTACCACACTGGCTTATTATTTAAATTACGAGTGGCTGCACCTGGCATATCATTTACCCGAAACTCATTGGGTTTACCGCATACCCGGGGTCCTTACTTTAAGAAAACTGCATCATAATCACCATAACCTGCACGAAATGGATAAATACAATTTCAATATTTCATATCCTGTATTCGACATTATTTTCAGGACTTTGAAATAAGAAATTACAATCCATTTTAAATTCCGGGCAGGTTTTATAAACGTAAAGCGGCTCGGCAATTATCGCCGGGCCGCTTTAAAATTTTAAACTATAGATATCATTTCCGTCCGCCGCCGTGACTGCCACCCCCGCCACCTGACGGTCTGCTGGCCGCATGTGGAGTGCTGTTATGTTGCTGCTGCGATGCTTTATGTTGTTGTCCTGAGTTTTTGGAAGTATTGTTTTGACTCTCCTTTTTCGGAGCACTGGTTTTCGATTCAGTGTTATGCGCAGGTGCTGCACTTTTTTCAGTATTAGAACTTGCCGGTGAGTTTACATGGCTGCTATTGGCCGGAGCGGCACTTTTTGACGCTGAACCAGAGGGGCTGTAATGCTGGCCGTTGGTTGTATTCATAGCCGTAGTAGCCGGTTTGCCGTGATTGGCAGAAGCATATGCGCTTTTATCCTGACTGGCCGCCTGAACATGGGCCTGCTGCTCGGGTGTTGCTGCAACATGTTTTTCGTTGGCAGCTGCCGTTTCAGATGCATTGGCCTGTGCGGTAACGCCGCCCTGTCCGTTAAAACTTGCATGGCTGGTATTATTGCTTACACCAACGCTGGTTTGATAAGTATTATGAATAACGGATGTATTTACATTAACCACCGCTGTGTTATACATAAAGGCCCCACCTTCCCAACGGCCGCCGTAAAATCCCGAACCACCGTAGCCGTATCCATAATTAACACCGCCGTAAAAACCGATGTGTTCACCCCAGTAACCGCCGTGCCATCCATAGTAGCCGCCTGCATATCCCCAGTAGCCCGGAGTCCAAAGGTAACCGCGTAACGGAGGGTTTACCCAAACACCGGGTACCCAGTAATAACCACCTATACCCCAGGCCCAGTAACCGGGATTCCACATATAGCCATCATAAGGGCACGGTGGCTGAGTGTAAACAGGAATTTCGGGTGGGGCAACTGTTATGTTGGTAGTAACAACGGCAGCGCCGCCACTTCCATCATAAGGAATATCATCCTGGCTGAAAGCCGTGGTAAATGAAAGACAGGTGACTGAGAAAATAAAGAGAAGTTTTTTCATAAATATTTGTGGCGTTTTGTGATTAAGACTGTCAAAACCACTCCAGGTTAAAAGCAAGCCTTTGATATTGATACTATTTTAGTAATCATTTAAAATAACGATGCAAGGTAAAAATAATTTTGCAAGCACCGAAGCAGCAAGAATAAAGGGTAGCCATCTTATTTCATGAGACATACGCTAGCCTTACCTGCCAATGTTTTAACAAATTGCTTTGAGCGGGGGGATTAAATTCGCCTAGTTAATTGTTAAAAAACTATGAAGAAATTAATACCCCTCTGCTTCTTATATCTGATTTTTATAAGTGCATCGGCACAATATGCCAATGGAAAGATAAAAGTATACTTTGACCGGGCTGTAGATAATGCCGTGCAAGGCAATTATCCTGCGGTTCAGCTATACGCCACCTGGGGCGATACCCTGGCTGCCTATATAAACCGGGCAACCAAATCTGTTGATGTGGCCTGCTACGATTTCACTTCTTCCACCGGTAACCCTTCTATTAACAATATTGCAACGGCTATTAATAGTGCTTATACCCGTGGTGTAACCGTACGCTGGATATATAACGGCAGTTCAAGCAACACAGGCCTTACGCTGCTTAACAGCGGCATTAAAACACTGGCAAGCCCAACAGGCAGCGGATACAATATTATGCACGATAAGTTTGTAGTTATTGATGCAAACGCAACGGATGCAAGCCTGCCAATAGTATGGACAGGCTCTCCTGACTGGTCGCAGGAGATGCTGGATTCAGATTATAATAACATCATTATTTTTCAGGACCAACCTCTTGCCCAGGCTTATACGGCCCAATTTAACCAGATGTGGGGTGGAACCGGAGCCAGCCCCGTAACTGCCAACGAAAAATTCGGAAGCCATAAAGCGGACCTCGGCCCGCACACTTTTACTATTGGCGGCTCAACGGTAGAACTTTATTTTAGTCCTACCGACAGCACCAACAACCATATACTGGATGTAATTAACAGCGCCAATTCACAGCTGTTTTTCGCTGTTTACACTTTTACCGAAACTACAGATGCCACTGCCATTGTAGCGCGAAAAAATGCAGGCGTAGTTACCGCTGGTGTGGTAGATAGTTACAGCGCCACTTATTCGTCATGGACTACGCTTACGTCGGGCCTGGGAAATATGGTTAAGGAATATGTAGAGCCGGCCAACCAACCCTGGTGCCTGTACCACAACAAATATGTTATTGCCGACCCATGCAATGTAAACAGCGACCCGCAGGTGTTGACCGGTTCGCATAACTGGACCAGCAGCGCTGATCAGGAAAATGACGAAAACACCGTTATCATTCACAATGCCGATGTAGCCAACATTTATTACCAGGCCTTTATCAAAGACTTTGATAATATAGGCACCAACAACCAGCTTACTCCCTGTACTGTATCAAATCCTTGTGCTAACGCCGTATCAGTAAATACCGCATTGGTAAATAACGTTACCTGCAGTGGGTTAACCAATGGCAGCGCAGTTGCCCACGCATCGGGCTCAAATCCTCCTTTTACTTATAAATGGAGCTCTAATCCTGCACAAACAGACAGTGTTTTAAGTAACGTTGCCGCCGGCACTTACACAGTTACTGTAACCAACTCTTCAAGCTGTACGGCTTCGTCCAGTGTAACTATTTCGGCAGGTGGCAGTGTAGGCATTTCAGTAACTGAAACCAATATTCTATGTAACGGTCAGCAAACCGGAACCGCAACGGCTACCGGTGCCGGCGGAACGTCTCCTTACAGTTATGTATGGAGTACTACGCCTTCGCAGCAATCTGCAACCGCTACAGGTTTAGGTGCAGGCAACTACACCGTTTCAGTAACCGACCACAATGGTTGCAGTGCATCAGCAACAGCTACAGTAACGCAGCCCTATGCCATTAATATTACAGGCAATGTAACCAACGAAAGTTGCTTAAACGGCAGCAACGGAAGTATAGCGGTAACTGTAAGCGGAGGTACCGGTAACTATCAATATTTATGGAATACCACCCCGCAAAAAACCACTTCCACTATCAGTAACCTTGCTGCAAACAGTTATATAGTTACCGTAACGGACGGTAATAACTGCACAGCCAACAAAACTTTTACGGTAACACAACCGGTAAGCGGCCTCAGTGTAACAACAACTACTTCCAATGCAAGTTGCGGAAGTAGTAATGGTTCGGCAACTGCCAGCGTAAACGGTGCAACGGGCAACTTAGCTTACAGCTGGACAGGAGGAGGAACCGGAGCTACCGATAATAACCTTGCAGCAGGCAATTACACCGTCACTGTTTCTGAAACCGGTGGATGCTCCGCTACAGCTTCTGCTATTGTCAATTCAACAGGCGGGCCATCGGTTGTTGCCAGTTCATCCAACACGACCTGCGGGCAAAACAACGGCTCAGCCTCTGTATCGGCCAGTGGCGGTTCAACACCTTATACTTATACCTGGAGCAACGGTGGCACTACAGCTTCCATATCCAACCTTGCAGCGGGTAGTTTTAATGTTACCGTGCATGATAACAGCGGATGCGCATCTATTGCAAGCGCAACTGTTGCGGCCAGTAATGGCCTGGTATTAAACGTTACCTCAACAGCAGCCAGTTGCAGCCAAACCAATGGCTCTGCCAGCGTAACGGTAAGCAATGCCACCAGCCCGACGTACCACTGGAGCAACGGTGGAACTACGGCTACCATCAGCAACCTGGGCGGGGGCAATTTCAGTGTAACCATTACTGATGTTACAAGTTGTTCAGCAAGCGCCACAGTAAGTGTTGGCAGCGGATCGGGAGGAACGCAATTAAGCGTTACCACTGATAAAAATACCTTCTGCCAGGGCGATAGTGCACACATTTGCGCCAACGCAGGCTTTAACAGCTACCTGTGGAGCACCAACCAAAACAGCACCTGTATTTATGCAACCCAAACCGGCAACTACATTGTAACCGCAGTTGATAACAACGGATGCTCTTCTATCTCTACACCGGTTATTATTACTGTAACGCCGGCACCGGTTGCAAACTTTGGCACCAACGGCGATACACTGATTGCGGCTTCGGCAACCACGTATCAATGGTATTTAAACGGCTCGGCCATTGGCAATGCCGTGAATGATGTGTACGTTGCAACGCAATCAGGCAACTATTCAGTAGAGGTTACCAATGGCAGTGGCTGCAGTGCAACCAGCAGCACCCGCTTTGTATCGGTAACGGGCATCAACGATATTTCGGCTGATAACTTTATTAAAGTTTATCCTAACCCTTTGCAAACGGGCAACTGGCAGCTTGAAGTAAGTTACGACTGGATTGGCTGTACCGCCGACCTGTTTGATGCAAGTGGCAAAGCCGTTTACCATACCGAGATAAAAGGCCCTAAAACTGAACTGCAAATGAATGTGGCTGAAGGTTTTTACCTGCTTAAAGTGGCAGGTAACGGAATGAGCATGGTAAAGAAGCTGGTTAAAATGTAGACCGTTCAGGTTAGCTATCCCCGCCATTTATAATAATGCACTTCGCGGCTGGTGGTGCCGTCTTCATTAAAATTCATTACTGCATAAGCAGGGGCAAACTGCTGATGACTGCCGTTCCACCAGCCACCGGCTACGGCCCCGTTGCAGTAGTATTCGGTGCCAAGGTAATTTACGTAATCGATCAAATGTATATGCCCGCTTAAACAGGCTCGCACATTACCGTTGGCATAAAACAATGCTGCCAGTTCGTTGGCGTCAGCGTGCATGTTGTTGTCAGAT